>MAAB01029356.1_pt1 | contig 138868 bp, 110 predicted proteins | sample 1115991 | NCBI WGS metagenome assembly MAAB01 (sample SAMN04961124, study PRJNA320927) | seawater metagenome | isolation source: sample BD02T18 sea water enriched with oil for 18 days | place: USA:Gulf of Mexico | collected 2013-07-27 | reverse complement strand
TACTCAGAGCTACATTGGTGAGCTTAGAATAAACAAAATTTGTTAAACATAGTCATTCTATATTTAGTTAATTTTGTGAAATTATCAGTTTACCAATGAGCTCCCAAGGGCGAGTTTAAGAGGCTTCTATGCAGCGTTATTGATTTTGAGAAGGGAATAACCATTCTCATCAATAAATGCCTTGCCTTTAAGCCTTTTAATTCTCGCTGAGTGGGAAAGAACTTAATCAACTTGGTATGACTTTTTCTAGGTAATACCGACTAACTAAACGTTGCCTGCATAATCCAGAAGAAGATGATAGATAAACCAGCACCAACAGGTAAGGTGATAACCCAAGATACTACAATGTTACGTACAACACCTAAGTTAATAGCAGCGATACCGCGTGCCATACCCACACCTAGCACAGCACCAACGAGGGTTTGCGTAGTTGAGATTGGTAGTCCTGCGCCTGAAGCAATAACTACAGTACTTGCAGCAGCCAATTCAGCAGCAAAACCACGACTTGGTGTTAAGTGAGTAATGCCTTGGCCTATGGTTGCAATAACTTTATGACCAAACAAGGCTAGACCGGCAACAATACCAAAACCACCCAGTGGTAATATCCACCAAGCAATCGCTGATTTAGCAGCAATCTGTCCATCATTTTCAACAATACTTACTACGGCAGCTAATGGACCAATAGCATTAGCAACATCATTTGAACCATGAGCAAAAGCCATAGCACACGCAGTAACAATCATCAGTACTGCAAAGACCTTTTCTACATTAGCGTAGTGTGCTTCTTTAGCAAGCGTCTCATCAAACTTTAAGCGGCTAATAAAGAATTTACCAATAACAGCAACGATAACAGCAACAATAGCGGCTAAGTAGAAACCACCCGCACCTTTAATTTCAAAACTTATAAAGCCTAAATCAATATTTTCTAAGCCAATATGTTTAAGACCTTTTTTGATCGTAACCAGTGATAGAACAAAACCGGCAAGAAACATGTAAGCAGGGACCCAGCGTTTTGCTTGTTGCAATGGTTTGTCTGTATCAAAAATCAGTTTTTGCGCACTGTTAAAGATAATAAAGGCGATAATACCTGATATGAGCGGTGTGATAATCCAACTACCGACGATACCAATTACCTTGCCCCACTCTACTGCATCAGCACTTACGCCAACAGCAGCAAAACCGACAATAGCGCCAACAATTGAATGTGTAGTAGATACAGGCCAGCCTAAAGCTGAAGCTATTAATAACCAAGTAGCTGCAGCAAATAATGCTGAAATCATGCCGTAAACAAGTAGCTCTGGCGTATCAATAAAGTAACTAGCATCGATAATGCCTTTACGTATAGTTGAAGTAACTTCGCCACCAGCAAGGTAAGCACCCGCAAATTCAAATACCATTGCAATGATAATGGCTTGTTTAATTGTTAATGCTTTTGAACCTACAGAGGTTCCCATCGCATTCGCCACGTCATTGGCACCAATGCCCCATGCCATGAAGAAGCCAACAACGGCAGCAAGGATTACAAAAGTGCCGCCTGAGTTAAGTATAATTTCCATCAGTTAAGCCTTATTTTCTAGCTAGAAGAATTTCTAAACGTGCACCTACACGTTCAGCAAGGTCGGCTAAGTCACCAACCCAATCAATAATTTGATATAAGAACATTACATCAACTGGATTCAAATCCTTTTCAATCGCTAATAAATTTTTACGTAAAATGATTTGTAAACCATCTGTATCATCTTCAATAGCATCAAGTTGATTAATCATTTTTTCAACTAAAGCAACTTCACGGCCGCGAAAGCCTGTTTCTAATAAATCATCTAATTCATTAATCGCTTCAGCTGCTTTTTCAGTCGCTTCAATACAACGTTCTAAATAAATAGAAAACTCAGCTTGTAAGCTAACCGGTACTTCAAGCTTACGCCCTAATACACGACCAGCGATATCCTTTGCTTTATTTGCTATTTTGTCTTGTTGAGTAAGTAATTCAAGTAAGTCAGCTCTGTCCACTGGCATAAATAAACCACCGGGAAGTTCTAGACGTAATTGACGTTTAAGAGTATCCGCATCTTGCTCTAATTTGGAAAGTTTACGACGGATTTTTGCCGCTTCACTCCAATTCTGCGCAGTACATGCTTCAAAAAAAGGGATAAGTTGTTTACTACATTTAACAACTATTTGAATATGTTTTTCTAACGGTTTTATCGGTGATTTTGCAAATACACCTAAGATTGTATTTCTGGCCATAATTGTGTTTCCAGTCAGTATAACGTTCGTCATTGCAATTCGCCGCGGATAGTAACCCATTTAACTTCTAATGTTAAATGCTAATATGAGCTTTAATGATTGCCTATATCAGCTAACCGCAGCGACGCTAATTAATTTTTACTAAGCCTGAGTAATAGACTTAGCTAATCATTTGAATTTTATGTATTTTAAAGCCCTTGCTCTAATGAATGATAATTTATAAATTTTTCATATCTTCTGCTGTCGTATGGCGCACAACCTTACCTTTTACAAAATAAATGATGTATTCACAAATGTTTTGACAACGATCGCCTATACGCTCGAGTGCACGAGCAGACCAAATAACAGTCATAACTTGCGGGATTGAACGAGGGTCTTCCATCATATAGGTCATCAATTGACGCATCAGCGCTTCATACTCACGATTTATTTTGTCATCCATTTGGTGAATTTTAATGGCAGTTTCACAATCCATGCGAGTAAAAGCATCAAGGCTAGCTTGCAAGAACTCTAGAACTCTTCGACCTAAATTATCAAGGTTTACCAATAAATCTTGCTGTGACGATGAAAAACTTTCAAGAGCAACCCTGGCTATTTTCTCAGCTTCGTCACCTATTCTCTCAAGATCCGCAATAGTTTTTACAATCGCCATAATGAGGCGTAAGTCACCTGCAGCTGGCTGGCGCTTGGCAATGATACGTGTACACTCGTCATCAATGCTTACTTCATATGCATTCACTTGATAATCATTACTTAAAACTTGTTTAGCTAACTCAACATCAGTTTGCTCGACAGCTGCCAATGCATCAGTTACTTGTTTCTCTACTAAACCGCCCATATGCATGACATTGTTAATAACGCGTTCTAAATCTTCATTGAACTGGCCGGAAATATGACGACCAATCTGTAAATTATCCATGGGATGTCCTTCCAAAGGTGTGTGCTTGTATTTTATCGCTAGTTTTTATTGATCGATTATTAACCATAACGGCCAGTAATATAATCTTCTGTTTTCTTCTTCATCGGTGTGGTAAATAAAGTATTGGTATCACTGTACTCAATTAAATCACCCATATACATAAATGCTGTTTGATCTGATACACGGGCAGCTTGTTGCATATTATGCGTCACGATTACCACTGTAAATTGTTTTTTCAGATCATTGATTAACTCTTCAATGGTCAAGGTTGAAATAGGATCAAGTGCAGAAGTAGGCTCATCAAGTAGCAATACTTCAGGTTGAATAGCAATAGCTCGAGCAATTACTAAACGCTGCTGTTGACCTCCTGATAAGCCTAAAGCACTTTCGTGCAATCTATCTTTTACTTCATTCCAAAGTGCTGCACTTCGTAGTGATTTCTCTGCTGCATCATCAAGTCTGCGACGGTTATTTTCACCCATAATGCGTAAACCATAGACTACATTTTCATAAATAGTTTTAGGAAACGGATTAGGACGTTGAAATACCATACCGACTTTTCGTCTTAACTCTGCAACATCAACATGTTTGTCATAGATGTTATTTCCATGAAGGATTATTTCACCCGTTATGTGGCAATTATCAACTAAATCGTTCATACGATTGATAGACCGTAATAGCGTTGATTTACCACAACCACTAGGGCCAATGAACGCTGTTACCTGCCCTTTAGGAATGGACATAGTAATATTATTTAACGCTTGTTTTTTACCATAAAATAAATTTAATTTATTAATATCTAAGGCAACTTGCTCTGGTGTTAAATTTGTTAAATCTAACTTTTGTTCAAAGGACGTGTCTGAGCCAGGCGTTAACGCTTTTGGGCTGATAGAAATCATAATAGGTGTTTCTCTAATTACTTTTCATTGATCATAATTTACAAATTTAAAATTATTTATTGATACTTAATAATTTCAAATTGCTTATTGCAATGAGTAACTTCAAGTTACTCATGACTAAATCTTGTCAGAGCAAATTAGTGCTCTAACATTTTATATCTTTCACGTAGTTTATTTCGGATTGAAACGGCGGTCATATTCAAGGCAACAATAATACTCACTAAGAGTAAAGCAGTTGCAAAAACCAACGGACGTGCCGCTTCAACATTCGGGCTTTGAAAACCGACATCATATATATGAAAGCCTAAATGCATGAACTTTCGATCTAAATGCAAGAAGGGAAAGTTACCATCTAAAGGTAAATTAGGCGCCATTTTAACAACACCAACCAACATTAATGGAGCTACCTCGCCTGCTGCGCGGGCAATGGCTAAAATGATACCTGTCATAATAGCAGGGCTAGCAATAGGTAAAATGATGCGCCACAAGGTCTCTGCCTTAGTAGCACCTAACGCTAATGAACCATGGCGCATCGCCGATGGAATACGTGATAAGCCTTCCTCGGTAGAAACGATAACAACTGGTAAGGTTAATATCGCCAGTGTTAGTGCTGACCATAAAACGCCAGGTGTACCAAAAGTCGGGCTAGGTAAGTTTTCTGAATAAAATAATTGGTCAAGTGAGCCACCCACCATATAAACAAAGAAACCTAAACCAAAGACCCCGTAAACAATCGACGGCACACCCGCTAAGTTGATAACAGCAATACGTAGCAGCTTAGTAAATGCATTTTTACCCGCATACTCATGTAAATAAATAGCAGCAACTACCCCAAACGGTGAAACAATAACTGTCATTAATAACACCATAAGTACCGTGCCAAAAATAGCAGGAAACACTCCACCTTCAGTATTGGCTTCGCGTGGATCTTCAATAAGGAATGAGCCTATTTGACTAAAAAACACTGCCGTTTTTTCTATTACGCTAAGCTGATTATTAAAGGTAACTTTAAGGATATATTCAAAGTTAATTGTAACGAGTTGACCGTCCATCGCACGCATGACGATATGATCACGAGATATCTGTTCTCGATATCCCATCAGCTCTTTTTCTAGTATTGCGTAGTCTTGGTTCAGTGCAGCTATTTCACTATCAATTTCTGCTTGTAACTTTGGCGTCAGTTTATCTTGTAATTGATATTTACGCGTTTTTAAGCGCAAACGTTCTAACTGATAGTTGATAGCGCCGATATCAGACTTTTGTAAATCATCAATCTGGTCTTGAAAATCATCAACACGCGTTAATAATTCAGGTAACTTATTTTTATCGACTTCATTACCATCAAAAACGACACTTTCAATGAAACCGTAAAAATTACCGTGAGTACGACGTTCAACAACAACTAAGTCTTTCGGTGTTTGCGTCTTTTGAATATTATGACTTAACAACCAACGAAAATCTAAACTAACAAGCTCTCGGTTACCTGTTTTAATTAACAGACGCTCTAATACTTCTTGTTCTGGGTCAAGCGCCAAATTTAAATGTGCTAATTGGCTTACAGGGATTTGCTCTCTATCGTAGATTTCACCAATGACAACACTCTTAGCGCCATGCTCGTCGGTGAGATCAAATTGATAAAGCTCACTAGGCCAAAAGTAAGATAAGCCTCGTGAGGCAATAAGCCAAAGCAAACCTAACACTGAAATTAAACTGATACTTACGCCACCTGCCGATAGCCAGATCCAGGGGGAACCCGATTTAAACCATTTATTCATAAAGTAACTCATTATTGGTGAGTGACTTCTCATCTTGTTGCTGTAAAGCCCTATTTATGCGTCAAATGTACTCATTGATAGTCATCAACTCCGTACATTTTCCTTAAAATTGAACTCTACAGCTTAAAGCTGAATAGCCACTGACCTCTATAAAAATTATTGTGTATATTCTAAATTCGATATTAACAACTACATTGAACTGTATTTTTCGCGTAATCGTTGACGAACAAACTCTGCTGCAGTGTTGAAGATAAAGGTGAATATAAAGAGTACAAACGCTGCCAAGAATAAAATACGGTAATGAGAGCTGCCCACTTCCGACTCTGGCATCTCTACAGCAATGTTTGCTGCAAGTGTTCTCATACCCTGGAAGATACTCCAATCTAAAATAGGTGTATTACCAGTTGCCATCAAGACAATCATAGTTTCACCAACAGCACGACCAAGACCCATCATCACGGCAGAAAATATACCCGGACTGGCAGTTAGAAGTACCACACCGATTAATGTTTGCCATTGTGTTGCCCCTAATGCTAATGAACCGCTAGTTAAATGACCCGGCACACTGAAAATAGCATCTTCAGCCATAGAGAATATAGTAGGAATAACTGCAAATCCCATGGCAATGCCGACAACTAAAGCGTTACGTTGATCAAAGTTGATGCCTAGATCATTGGTTAGGTATTGGCGCATATCGCCATTGAACAATGTCAGTTCAAGTACACCTGATAAAGAAAATGCAGCATAAGTAGCCAATATCATTACCGGTATGAGCAATAGTGGTGCTAATGTTTCTGGTAGTTTGTCTTTCAAGTTATTTGGTAGGTTATACCATGCAAATGCGGTTATAAGTGTCGACAATGGTAGAAAGATAAAAAGCAGAAATATTGCTGGCAAATACTCTTCCATCAATGGCGCTAACCATAAACCAGCTAAGAAACCTAGAATAACAGTTGGTAATGCTTCCATCATTTCAATGGTGGGTTTAACCTTTTTACGCATACCAGGGGTCATAAAGTAAGCTGTATATATCGCGGCAGTTAAGGCGATAGGCACAGCAAATAACATCGCGTATAAAGCGGCTTTAATTGTTCCAAAAGAAATAGGCACTAAAGAAAATTTACCTTCAAAGTCATCAGACCCTGATGTTGATTGCCATATATAATCTGGCTCTGGGTAACCTTCATACCAAACTTCTTGCCATAACGCCTGCCAGGTGACTTCTGGATGCTCATTATGTACACTAAAAGCTTGCAGTACTTTCTGATTTTTATTGCTTTCATCATGACCTATAACGATTAAGCCATTAGCTCTTGGCGCTATTGCAAATGCTTCAGGCTGACTTGAAACTAATTGACCTTGCCATAGATGCGCAGAACTCGTGGTATAAAACACATTAACCATGCCGCTATCAGTCATAGTGTAAAAACTTTTTCTATACTGCTCGGTATAGATAGCCGTTATCGCGTTTGATACTTTCTTATTATTGCTGTCATTAGTCTCGAAGCTTCTAATTTGCTTGAATTCTCGACCAGACTCCGTTGCGACTTCAAACCATTGACTGATCCGTCCACTACTGTCACCCAATAAAACAGAGCTGCTCCCTGAAAGTAGTGCCATTGAAGTAAGGTAAGTATCATCATTGTGTAATGTTGGCGTTATCGTCGCTTTAAGGCTGACTTCTTCATCATCATTTAACGAATACACATAGACTGTTGAAGCACTACGAACAAAAGCTAAACCTAGATCAGGTGTTACTTTTATTTCATCAACGCTACCTGTAGGTAGTTCTATTTGTTGAAAAATCGTTTCGTACTCAACGTCATCGCCATCACTTGAAGAGCTAAAATCATCTTCAGCAATAAAAGTAGTCTTCACTAGACGTTTGTCTTGAGTAAAACCAACAAAAACGATTCTTTCATCATCCATTGCAAAGCCTAATTGAGAGAACGGTGATTGTTCCTCATCAATAGTGAGTGAATCATGACCTAGCGGATAATTGACTTGTGGGATTATTTCACGGCTATCATTTGCATATTTAGCATAAAAACTTGGCTGAATTAATAAAGTTTTACCAGTAATAGTATGAAGCAGCTTATTGGCCGAAAAAGAATTAACCACACGAGTAATTTTATCTTGGTTGAAATCATCGCTGGTAAGTAAATATGCTGAAAGGGAGCTATCACCAACAGCAAACTGATTACTCCCTTTAGGGTCGCTGGCTTTTAAATGATAAAAATCAATATTGCCAGATGATGTGATTTGATAAGCCAACTCTTGTAGCTCATCAACACCAGTACCTAATATTTTTTCATCATTTTTCAAGTCAAGACTAACCTTAACTGTTGACTCAATTTTAGCTGACTCGAAAATAGGTTTAACTACATATAACAAGTACATAAATATGAGTACTAGGGTAAACAAAACACTTATACCACCGAGGGTAATTAACCATTTTGCTAGTGAATTTTTAACCCCACGACTACGGTTTGAACGAATGAGAGTTGCCACTTAATTAACCTTAACATCAATAAACTATCAAGTAGCTTATCGAATATAGAAAATACAATATAATAATGAAGCAAAGTATAAGTCAGTTATGTGACAATTTTATTACAGCAAGAAAATTGCTAGAGAATAGATGGGAAGAGGATAGAATGAAAAAGCAGAACACATTCTTTGAATCGAATAAGTTCTGCTTTTATTAAGTATTGATATATTTGCTTATTACCAGCCCCTTTTAGGATTGCCACTAAAATAAATTATAGACGAATATCAGCTAAATCAGCATCAAGCATATATTTTAAATCATAAATTACATGCTCTCTTTTCATCAAGGCTTTAATCTCACTAGCAGATAATGCTTTAAATTCATTATGAGCCACTGCAAAGATAACGGCATCGTAATGCCCATCCTTCGGTGCTGAAATTAAGTCAACATCATATTCATGCTTTGCTTCTTCGGGGTTTACCCAAGGGTCGTAAACATCAACATTGATCTCAAACTCAGCCAATTCAGCTAAAATATCTATCACGCCAGTATTGCGAACATCAGGACAATTTTCTTTAAAAGTAAAACCCATCACTAATACATTAGCGCCATTAACAGGAAGTTTTCTTTTAAGCATTGTCTTAATTAACTGTGAAACAACATATGCACCCATAGCATCATTAATACGGCGGCCAGCAAGAATAACTTCGGGGTTATAACCAATAGCTTGTGCTTTATGCGTTAGGTAATAGGGATCAACACTAATACAATGACCACCAACAAGGCCAGGTCTAAACGGTAAAAAATTCCACTTAGTACCTGCAGCTTTCAATACCTCTTCAGTATCAATATTTAACTTGTTAAAAATAACAGCAAGCTCATTGATCAAAGCAATGTTTAGATCCCGTTGAGTATTTTCAATGACTTTTGCAGCTTCCGCAACTTGGATACTTGATGCTTGATAAGTACCTGCTGTAACAATCGATTTATAAAGGCTATCAACAAAGTCACTAATTTCTGGAGTTGAGCCCGAAGTGACTTTTAAGATATTAGTGACTCTGCGTTCTTTATCACCCGGATTTATACGTTCGGGGCTATAACCTGCATAAAAATCTTCATTGAACACGAAACCTGAATGACGTTCTACCTCAGGGATACAAACTTCTTCTGTTGCTCCTGGGTACACAGTCGATTCATAAATAATAACATCATCTTTATTGATCACCTTGGCAAGCATAGCACTCGCTTTCACCAATGGTGTTAAATCAGGCTGCTTATTTTTATCGATTGGAGTGGGTACAGTGACGATATAAACATTACAGCCTTTTAAATCATCTACATCTGATGAATATGAAATAAACTTAGAGTCAGCTAACTCTTCACCGGAGACTTCTAAAGTAAAATCATGGCCTTGCTTTAATTCTCTAACTCGCTTGGTGTTTATATCAAAGCCCATGGTTGGATATTTTTTACCAAACTCAACGGCTAAGGGTAAACCGACATAACCTAAACCTATAATGCCTAGCTTAACGTTTTTTAATGAGTGCAACATACTACGTCCATTGATTGTGTTTTATTTACTGGGTTACTAATAAATTATTTAGCTAATTAATTTTAGTACTGGCCACAAGAAAAATTGTCATGACCTGAATAATTAAGACTACTAGATACCACTAATTGCGGCAATTGCTACTGCTGAATTATAAATAATGCTGGTGACGCTAGTCCATAGTGCTAAGTTATTCATATATTCAGCATTTAATGGTACAACAATAGTATCACCTGGCTTTAAGTTATTACTCGTATCACTGGTAAACCAATTACCACTATCCATCATTTTAATACTACCATTTGCAGAGATGATATAAATCCTGCCTTCATCTGCACGCTTTTTACTACCACCGCTTTGCGCTAAATAATCATCTGCCGATAAATTACTATCGTAAATATGTGAAGATGTCACTTGTACTTGACCAACAACATTTATCGAATTTTTTAATGTTGGCACATAAAGCACATCACCGCTTTCAAGTAATACATCATAATCGTCATTATTTATTACCCTAGGCAAATCAAGCACTAAACGCCCTACCGGCTGCACATTATTCATATCAGCTAACATTTTTTGCACTTCTGCATAGTCCTGAGAGTAATTTGAGTCTGACATAGATTTAGAAGCCATTTCTATTCTCAAATCAGCGGTCAGTTTCAACAAGTTCTGTTGCTCGATTTTACGTAATTGTACCCGAGTAAAGACAGAGCCTTCTTGATGAGCGAACTGAGTAAAACCACCTGCCTTAACAATTAAGTCTGCTAAACTCTCACCGCGGCGAACAGTATATTTGCCAGGAAAAACAAATTCACCTCTAAGTTCAACAACATTATTTTCACTCCATGCGGGAATTTGATGAATATTAAGTCTATCTTTTGAGCTTAATAAGACATTTTCTTTTTCATCTCCTGCAAGTGCCGCACTTAAATTCAACGTAAGGGAATTTTGCTGCGCCACATGATTCATAATTTGATTTCGTGTCAGTTCAGCACGCGCCACATAAGCCGATTCAGTTAAGCCGCCTGCAGCAGTAACTAAATCGGCAATTCTTGCATTTTTAGCAAGAGGGTAAACTCCTGGGTATTTAACCTCGCCATCAGCTTCAATTAATTGTATCGGTTGCCCCGACTTACCTTGGCGTTTCAATTTATCAATAATTGGCATTAACAAACGCTGACGAGAGAAAAGCGCTAAATCCCTAATATCAAGCTCTTCTTTTATCTCACCGCCACTAAACTGAGCAATAGATCTTTCAATCTTTTTAGCCGATGCATTATCATCAAGTTGGGAGGCTTTATCCGTATCACCATATTTAAGCCAAAATTTCTTTTCTTCAAATTTTTCTTTAGCGAGTTCCTGCTCTTTTTTGAAAAGCTCTTCTTGCGTATACGCGAGAGAATCGAAGTCCATTTGTTTGTAAATTGCCTTTACTGTGTTAGAGAAAACGAATACCTTATCATGGCTTTGTAATACCATGTTATCTTTAGAGTTTGGCGTTGAAATAGCTTTAGCTAAATCAAATTGAAGTACTTCAATGTTACGGGCAATATCTACCTCTCGTACAATAATGGAGTAATTAAGGTCGGCTGACTGTAATATATGAGAATGAATACTTGGAAAAACATCAGTAATACGCTGACCTGCTTGCCATTGGTATTTTCCTGGACGAGCTACAGCTCCAATCACAGTAATAGATTCCCCAAACATCTCAGCTGCTTTCATTACATGTATTGCATCACCCGCTTGTACTATGCGTGCTAAATCACTGGTACTTGTTAGATCAAGATTAATGACTGTACGTAGGGAGCTTTGGTTATAACGTTCAACTTGGGTGGTTTTGGCGAAGGCTGTTGGCAGTAAACCACCTGACATCGCCAAGATATCTTTAAAGGTGGCTTCTTGCGTTAATTCATAAATAGCGGGACGTCTAACTTCCCCTTTAACTTTGATAGTATTACCTTTAGACGCAATATAAACGACATCGCCAGATTGTAATAAGACATCGCCACTTGAGTCACCGTTAATCAATAAGTCATATAGATCTAGAGTATTGACTAACTTACCTGCACGTTTAAGCTGAATATTACGTAAGCTACCAATATCACTAATACCACCGGCAGCGAAAATAGCATGGGTAATACTTGATAATGAACTTAACGTGTAAGGACCTGGCTTATGAGCATCTCCTAAAACAAAAACCCTCATAGAACGAAGAGAAGCGATACCAATAACAACATCAACACCAATTATTCTTTCTTTGATACGCGCAGTTAATAAATGCTTAACGTCGTAAAATGATAAACCCGATACGGTAAAAGGGCCTAATGAAGGCAGAATAACTTGCCCTTCACGATTAACAGATAATTCAAGCTCTTTTGTTTCTTTTCCAAAAACTTGGATAGAGAGCTTATCACCAGGGCCAATGATATATTCGGCTGGTATGGCAATATCCATCACAGGAGAAAATGTTTGTGGTGCATTAGCAAAAACATCATAACCAAAAGGTTTTAGCCCGTTATTTTCTTTAAGTATTTCTTGCTTCTCCTCCTCAGGTTGAGTATCACGTGGGTAGGTTTTAGTATTTTCTGACTGCCCACTACTTTTACTAGAGCCGTTTAACTGTTGCTCGATAGCCGAAAAGTCAACACCCATTGACTGGGCGAGTGCCTGTTGCTGTGACTTAGGTAACTTCTTAAATTGCTCTATTTGCTGAGGTGATACTTGCTGAGCATTGACTTGATTTGAGCTTATCCCGACAATAAAAGTAAGCATTATAGCTAGGGTAATAATCGGAAAACTTAATGAGTTAGGCTTAGAGCCTCTTAAAAAATTTTTGATGGGTGTTATCATTTTGTACAAATTCCTATATAGCCTACGCAGTAATACATTTAAACCAAATCTTCTTGTTTCATACAGTAATAAATCAAGAAGCTAATTCCAACAACCTTAATTCTGTCATTAAATTTAGTGACGACGAAGTTTACCAGTATATGGGGATGCAAACAATATGTTAACCGAGCTAGTCATGGGTATTATTGTACTGTAAGTTAGTAAGTGCTAGGAAACATTTCTCTACAACCTCCAAAGCAAGGTAACCATTGATTTAGAGCAAAGCTTGCCTTTATTTGTTCACGCAGGTATAACACCCTCTTTACTAAAAAACATTAACTTAAAATGTTACAGTAAAAAACTAACGCTAATGATTATAAAAAATAAAATCTAGGATTATTATATGACTCAACCTAATGCGGGTACGCTGTTTGGCCACCCGAAAGGACTTTTCCTTTTATTTGGTACTGAAATGTGGGAACGTTTCGGTTATTACGGTATGCGTGCCTTATTGGTATTGTATCTTATTGCCTCAACACAAGATGGCGGTTTTGGCTGGACTAACCAAGAAGCGTTAAGGCTATATGGCTTCTTTACCATGGCTGTTTATTTAACGCCGGTAATAGGTGGTTGGTTAGCCGATAACTATATCGGTCAACGTAAAGCTATTATTTGGGGCGGTGTTATCTTCTCCTTAGGTTACTTTACCTTAGGTATCCCTAAGTCGATGATTGTCGGCATGGAAGAAACGGTATTTTATATCGGTTTAGCACTTATTATAATTGGTAACGGTTTATTTAAAGCCAACGTATCAAGTTTAGTAGGTGAGCTTTATGAAGATGGCGATCACAGACGTGACGGCGCTTTCACTATTTTCTATATGGGTATCAACTTAGGTGCCTTCTTAGCTCCTATTACTGTTGGTGTGCTTGGCGAAACTGTTAACTGGCATTACGGCTTTATCTTAGCCGGTTGTGGTATGTTAATTGGTTTAACTTTACAACTAACCTTAGCGAATAAATATTTAGGTGATATCGGTGTTGAGCCATCAGCTAAACGTACTAAAGGTGAGCAAGTAGCCGATGCACCGTTAACCTCTCAAGATATCGATCGCATGAAAGTTATTTTGATTATGAGCATGTTCTCGGTAATTTTCTGGGCGGGTTTTGAACAAGCCGGTGGTTTATTTACCATTTATGCCTCTGACTTCACCGATCGTACTATTTTTGGTTTTGAAATTGCCGCTTCATCATTTCAATCATTAAACGCTATGTTCATTATTCTTCTAGCACCTTTTGTTGCTTCGACTTGGGTTAAAATGGGTTCAAACGAGCCGACCTCACCGAAGAAATTCGCCCTGGCGATGTTATTTTTAGCACTAGGTTTCTTCGTGATGTTATGGGCTACTATGGTTCAAGGCGGCGATGTCGCGGTGAAAGTAAGCATGTTGTTCTTAGTATTCGCTTACCTATTCCATACTTTGGGTGAATTATGTTTATCACCTATTGGTTTGTCTATGGTAACTAAATTAGCACCACTTAAATTTACCTCGCTATTGATGGGTATATGGTTCTTCTTTACCGCCTTATCTAACTGGTTAGCTGCATTTATTGGTTCATTTGTTGGTGAAGGTGAAGAAATGGTCAATAATGCCGCAAACATATTTATGGGTGTTGGTATTGGCGCCTTAATCACCGGTTTAATCATCTACCTTTCAGCAGGTAAATTAGTTGAATGGATGCATGGCGCTGAAGGTGAGAGCAGCCATGATTTAGAAGAGAAAATTGAAGAAGAAATTTCAGTTACGGGTACGCACGAAGGTATTTCTGAAACACATAGGTAATTAGTAAGAGTTACAAGTTACAAGTTACAAAAATAGTATTAAGCTGGCAGAGCAATCTGCCAGCTTTTTTTATACAATAATTTTGATTATCAATTAAAAACAAAGATTATCTCTATGGAAACACGTTCACAGCTTCGAACAACTATAAGGCAATGCCGCAATGCACTCTCTATCGATGAGCAAAAAAAAGCAGGCTTAGCGTTAACAGAAAGTTTATCTCGTCATACAAAAATTCAACAAGCATCACGCATTGCTATTTACTTAACTAATGATGGCGAACTATCAACAAGTAGTTTTATAGACTGGTGTTGGCAGAACAAAAAGCTGGTTTATTTACCCGTTGTACATCCTTTTAGCACAGGGAATTTACTGTTTTTACTCTACCAACCAAAGACTGAACTGATCAATAATGCCTATGGCATTTTAGAGCCTAAATTGGATGTCACTAAAGTTTGTCCTTTAGAGCAACTTGATATTATTTGTACGCCACTGGTAGCGTTTGACGATTCCGGTGCAAGATTAGGCATGGGGGGGGGATTTTATGATCGAAGTCTCGCTCATTGGCAGCAAACTAAGCTTTATCCAATAGGACTTGCTCATGACTGCCAGTTGGTAACTAAGGTTCCCGTAGAAACTTGGGATATCCCCTTGCCAGAGATAATTACCCCAAGTAAACGCTATCGCTTTTTATAACAAATAATTTTTGAGCTATCAATCCAGTTTGGACTGGTTGAACTAGTATTGAACTGTTCCTGAATAGGTACCAAACGGATATTCATTCAATAAACTTAGCGCTGTGGCCACTGTAACTTTGTAAATACTTGATGCCACTGGCCATCAAATGAGGCCGATATTTTCATTCTTTTATTGGTGATAGGATGATTAAACTCTAATGATTTAGCAATAAGCATTAAACGTTTAAAAGCAAAGTGTTCAATAAAAAATGGATTTTGCTTGTTATCACCATAGTTGATATCACCGATAATAGGGTGACGTAGATGTGCTAAATGACGTCGAATTTGATGGCGTCTTCCGGTAACTGGCTGTACTTCAACTAAAGAATAGCGAACAGTGTCAAACTTACCTACTTTAATAGGTAAACTCGCTTGCTCTATCACCCGATAATAACTTTGCGCTGACTGAGCGGGTTTATCACGACTGACATTTTTATCGCCTAACTTATCTAGTTTCTCTTTCAGTGGATAATCGATAAAACCTCTTGCTGGATCAGTCCTACCTTCTGCTGGAGGTGCTAGTACTGATGATGTAATTTCATCTGTTACAGTAACGGATACATGGCCACGAACCAAAGCATAATAGGTTTTTACCATAGCCAAATCACAACCCTCCCCTTCTCCAATAGCCATATTAGCTACTGCATCAGCTTGGCTGCTTTTATTAGCAAAAGCTTCACTTAATATTGTGGCAACCGCTTTAGTTAATGCAAAAAGTAAAACGCCAGAGGTAGGTCTATCTAACCGATGAACGGGGTAAACATATTGCCCAATTTGATCACGTACTAATTGCAAAGCAAAATAGATTTCATCCTTATCCATAAAGCTTCGATGAACAAACAGACCTGCAGGTTTATCAACAGCAACCATGTATTCATCTTGATATAAAATAGTCAATATAGGCTTTTCTATATCGCTTTCTTTTACGACTATATTATCTAAATTCTCAGAAGAGCTTGTGTTTTCAATATTACTCATCAGTTACTCACCCTGTGCAGTTAATGTTTCATCTATTTTTTTAATAATCACCAGCAAAGATTCGCCTTGAGCAGATAAGTGTTTAAAAGACACTTCAGCCATAGGCGTTAACGCTATTTTAGTCGGTAGTCTTTTACCTTGATTAATCATCTCACTGATTTTATCAATGAATATAAATTGTAACCATTGCTCAAAAGTCAACGTATCACAACAAAACGGAGCACTACTTGAAAGCTCTAGAGGGCTAGGTTTCTGTTCTTGCCAAAGGTTTAACCTTTGTAACTCTTTGCTCAATTCTTCCAACAATTGTGCTGTATGTTCAATGTGTTTTTTCATCATCAGCGCTATATTACTTATGGTCGATTATTTTACTATGTTAATGTCGGCATTATCCTTATAATATGGCGCTATAACAAGCGGCAATATTTTCGATTTTATGACTGACATAACACCAGAAAAACATATAGAAACCCTTTCAGAATTACTTAAACTTTCAGGTTCACAATATCGCCTTTATGATATTGGTCGCTTGGTCAGTAAGTTACCCAAAGAGCAATTTGAAAAGGTCGAGTTAAATCAACTCCCCTACCCAACACCCGTACAAGGGCATGCTTGTATTGCTATTGCCTTTTGGCAAAAACAATCTTCACAACCCTACCTCTGGTTACTAAAGTTACCCTTAGATGAACGCGGTTTGTTAAATCAAGGTGCCAGAAATCACTTTATCGCGATCATTGTAGAAGCCCTAGGTGCTGATTTAACGCAAGAAACATCAAAAAAACAAGAAGAGTTACTGAGTAGCAACCCTTATTTATTTACTCCTGCACAATATAAATTAGCCAGCTTAAACAGCAAAATTAAAGTGGATTTGAAGCAGCAACCAAGTGAATATTTTTTACCTTTCAAGCAATACCTTATTGATAATACGAATAAAGGCACTGACTGGCATAATTGGCAAAATGTTGGTGTGCAAGGTATTACCGATTTTGTCGCCAGAATAAAACAAGACAACCACGATGGACTGCTACTCGAAGCATTACCTTACCTACCAATTGAAGTATTATCACCTGTGTGTAGTGCCTTAGAGAATGAGCAATTCCCGGTAGTTTTAATTGATGCTCTGGTAAAATCATTAAAAGCAGCTTTAGAGCATAAAGAAAATACTTCAAAGGTGACATTGTTATTACGAGCACTTTCAGCTAACAGTCAACATGTTCATGTAAGAGCCGTTGTTTCCCAAATATTAAATCAGCAAGAAGTTGCAACCGATATACTCATCAGCTTATCCGGTCGTTGCTGGTTAGCACTAGCTGATGACGTTCTGCTTATGTGTTATTTTGAACACTTACTCAAAAGCAATGACTTAACACTATTTTCTAGCATATTTAAAGATTTAGTCGCCATTCCTTCGGTAAGGCCTATCGCTTTTCAATGTATTCGCAGTGATAAACGCTCTCCAGAGCTTGCACAAGCAATTGGAAAATTATTTAGTTAAACAGAGGTATTAGCACTAATGGAAAATATTTATTATTTATTACTCTTTTGCTTATTTTGCTGGTATTTTGTTTACCTAAGGCAGGTATCAGAAGCAGCTAAACGTCATGTGAATAGATACTGTAAAGATGGTGGTTTACAATTTATTTCACTGGCTAGGCGCTCAAGTAGAGTAAAATTCACTAAAAAGTATGGCCTTTGTATTTATAGCATTTTTGATTTTGATTTTAGCGGCGATGGCGAGTCAAACAACCAAGGTTGTCTTACGCTTTGTGGTTTGAAAATCGAAGAAATCAACTTACCTGCTTATCGTGTGAGTGAGCCCTGACAACATCATCAAATATCAGTTACGATATTAACAAAACGTACGTAATTTAATCTACCTTTTTATTGGAGTTTTTGTGCCATTTTTACAAGCAGTTTTTTGTCTAAAAGGGTCGGATGATCGCAATCGATATTTTGCATCTGCACTATTTTCTCTTTTGAGTTTCATCTTTTTCTCTGCAATTTTTTCCAGCTACTTGGCGGTAATCATTGTTGTTTTATTAATTCTTACAGCTGTACTGACCTATAGTACTAAACGTCGTTTACATGATGCAAAACTAAACAAAAAATGGCAATTAGTCCCTGGTGGCCTTTTTTTACTCACCGGTCTGCTAAGTGTCTTCATTGAGAATAGCAGCAGTTATTATTTATTGATATTACCCGCCTTAAGTACTGCGCTTTTGCTTACCTACCCAAGTAAAAATCAAAAAGCTCACAATAATTATATCTTGGGCTATTTCGGTCCTATTGATCTAAGTAGCTATATCAAAGCGCCTGTTGTGATGAAAGCTCATAGTCAACGCATTGAACCAACATTAATTACTGATGGCGTTAGTGAGCAGCTTTATATTAATGAACCAGCTGCAGAGCCAAACATTACCACCAATGCCCCAACAGGTTTTGAAGTTAACGATAAACAAGTCGATATTGGCGAACTTATTCGCTTAAAATTTCTAAGTAATCGTAAATTACAGCTTGGTGTTATCGCCAGTGTCGCTGTAATTTTTATCGTAGTATTGGTTAATAGTGCTTTTACCTCTATCAATCAACAAGATGAAAGTGTTATTAATACAGGTTTGAGTGAGCCCAAGGTATTATCTCATAATAGTGTGAATAATATTCTTGCTAATAAAAAGCATTTACTCGCTATGCCTGATAGTTTCAATTTATATTTATCTGAATATCAAGGCATTATTCTTCAGTGGCAAGCTGATCAAGTTGCTGATGGCGAACTTTGGTCATTATTGTCAGCAAGTGGTGATAAAAGTTGTCAGAGTATTACCTTTAACAAAGGCTCTGCTATTCGTCCTCTAGCGGTTTCAGTGGAAAATGGTAGTGAATATTTCGCCAGCTTCTCTCCTCTTGATAGTAGTGAATTAGTACAAGCCCTCGCCTTTCGTGGCAAGTTCTCGTTATGTGGCTATAGCTTCTCTTTAAAGGGCACACAAGCAGTATTAGGTAAACATACAAGCTATGCACATTTTTTAGATAAAGATGCCTAGTCACTTTACCTAAAGTAATTTAGAAACAAAAAAGCAGCTCATAATATTGAGCTGCTTTTTTATTGAAAGTATATACCCATCCGACTTGAAGATGCTGGATTCAGCTGGAATTAGAAACGCCTTTAGGCAAGGCAAATTATTTGTTTAATAGTCATTCTATTTTCAATTAATTTAACGCAGCATAAAACGTTTCTAAACCAGCCCATAGGGGGAACCAGAGCAAATCATACTCAGCGCTGAATTTTTAATTAAGGGAACAACCATTAATAAAAAAATCCATCTTGATTATGAATCGCTCTGGTTTCCTGAAACGAGTATCTTCAATTGGGGTGGGTATAGTAACGACTACTCTATTATTGAGTAAAACTAATACCGGCCTTGATTAAACCATCATAAATACTCTTCATGGCCACAGTATTTTCGGTAAGCGAGTCATTCCATTTATCACGTTTATCAAAACCGAGATCACTAATTTTAAAGTAATGATCTGTTTTTATACCGCTTTTATCCAAACACGCTTTTGTACAGCCTAGATCACAACCATCAATGGCAATGATGGGTCGACCAGAATTAGCTAAGTCCATGATAGGTTTTACATTACCAACAACACCTGAAATACAAGACATCTCCGCAATGCCGTCACCATCAAGAGTTAATGATATATTATGCGCCATTTGTGCGAGGTTCGAGCAACCCGAGCAAGAGTAAACGATTGGCTTACCAGTTAGATTATCGCTATTGGTTGTAAGGGGATTTTGTAAGTTCGACATAAAAGTCACTCCTTAGTTACTTTATTCGCTATTTAGTTCGTTACCTTATTATCGAGTAACTTTATCAATATATACCCAAGCTACTTCAAGATGTAGGATTCAGCTGGAATTAGAAACGTCTTTAGACAAGGCATTGATTGAAGAGAATGGTTATCCCTTGTCGAAATCAATAACGATGGATAAAACGTTTCTAAACCCGCCCTACGGGGGCGATTGAGCAACTCATATCCATCGTAGCGTATCTGATTAAGGGAATAACCATTAATAAAATACGCGCCTTGATTATGAGTCGCTCAAGCGTCCTGAATCGATAATCTTGAAGTAGCTTGGGTATGTGCATTTTATCAAGTAGAAATAACGAAGAATTGATTTAGATCAATGCAACAGACAATACCCACTATGTAATTGTGGTTATTTGTACCAATTTGTTACTATTTGTTTTATTTTTACCATATCAAGGTGTGTGAGGCAGGCTTTACTCACTCGCTCAATCGCTTGCTCTTCAAGTGCTTCAACACTCGGCGCTTTACTTACCTCATAACCCAACCAGTGCATAAAGAGCTGTAAAGCTTCAGGTTGGTCAAACAGCCCATGTAAATAGCAGCCTGCTATTTGTCCATCATCACTTAATAACCCCTGCTTCTCGCCCTGTATGCTAAGCAAGTGCGGCGATTTAGTCCCTTTATCAAGAAAAGTACTTTGCCCTGCATGAATTTCATAGCCCTTAATCTCTACACTCTGCTGAGCTAGCTCTAAAAGGCCTGAAACATTAATCAAGGTTTTTTCAGCCTTTAACACTGTCTTCATAGCAAAATAACTGAGCCCTTTGCTTATGCCTGATTGTCCTTCTAATCCTTCAGGATCATCAATCAATTCACCTAACATTTGATAACCACCGCAGATGCCGATCACCTTACCTTGATAACGCAAATGCTTAGCAATATCATCATGCCAACCTCGTTGACGTAAAAAACCAAGATCGCTACGAACATTTTTACTGCCGGGCAGAATAATCAAATCACAAGCAGGAATCGCTATTTTTTCAGGACAAGTCTCACCCTCTGAGCCTTTTGCAAACAGAAACTGGCAATCAATATTCTCATGATGGCGTAGGGCATCAAAATCAGTATGATTGCTCATATGTGGATAGACTAAAACGACAATACGTACCTTTGTTGAAGTTGATGTGCCTTCAACTGATGTTTGCTTGGTTACTAACGCATCCTCAGAGGAAATATCTAAACCATGTAAATAGGGCAAAACCCCTAACACGGGTTTGTTGGTTTTTTGTTCTAACCAAGTAAGCCCGGATTCAAGTAGTTTAATATCACCGCGAAAGCGGTTAATGACAAAACCAACCACTCTATCTTGCTCTGATTGCGACAACAACATTAAGGTGCCTACTAATTGTGCAAAAACACCACCTTTATCAATATCGGCGATAATTAAAACCGGGCAATCAACCGCTTCAGCAAAGCCCATATTGGCAATATCACCTTCGCGTAAATTTATTTCTGCAGGACTGCCTGCCCCTTCAACGATGACTAAATCATATTGCTGAATTAACCGCTGATGCGAGCTAAGTACAGCTTGCATAGCCACTTTTTTGTAATCTTGGTACTCACTGGCCTCCATATTTGACGATGTTTTATGCTTAAGTGCTTTACCGTGAACAATAACTTGCGCGCCTGTATCGCTATTAGGTTTTAATAATATAGGATTGAAATCTACATCTAACGCTAAGCGAGCGGCTTTAGCTTGCAGCGCTTGTGCTCGACCAATTTCACCACCACAAGGAGTAACAGCACTATTCAGCGCCATATTTTGCGGCTTAAAAGGTGCCACTTTAACGTGCAAATCAGAAAACACACGGCATAAGCCTGCCACTAAAGTCGTTTTCCCCGCATCAGATGTTGTTCCCTGTATCATCAAGGTATTACTTTTACCTGATTGCGCTATCTCAAAAGAGCTTTGCGTAACCTGGGCGTTATTTTTCTTAGTTTTCACTTTATAAGTCCTCAAGAAATGGCATAGCAATGCTAGTCACTTGTTGGTTTAGTTGATCATCTTGATAAGGCTGACTAATAACAATACGAGACATACTGCCATGACCAATCTTTAGTTTCTGATGCCAGCTAGATTTTTGCCAATCTAGCTGTAATATATGCGCTAAGATCATACGAATAACGCCGCCGTGCACAACAACTAAAATCCGTCTAGGTGTATGTAATTCTCTTTGCTGCGATAAAACTATAACCTGCTGTTCTATTAGTCTGTGCCAAGCGTTTTTCACTCGGTGATAGAAATCTGATAATGCTTCCGCATCGGGTAATACTATGTCAGCAGGTGTTTGTAAAAAGGCTTCAAGTTGTGACCAACACAGCTCAGTTTCGATTTCACCGTATTGCTCAGTTTTAGCAGAGGTCTCGTTGAAATAAAGATCATCGAAGGCAACACCATCAAAGCAACCGAAATTCATTTCATGTAAATCGAGTGATATCTCTAACGGTAAGTTACACCTAGCTGAAAACTCTTTAGCTAGCAGCTGACATCGTTTTAAAGGTGAGCAAACAATACTGTGATAAGCCTTATTGGTTTGTTGTTGGGAAACTAAGCGCTCAAGTAAACGTGCATTTTCTACCATGTTCGGCGTCACATCAGTACAGCCATATAAAGCAGGTTTACCCTTGACTTTAACATGTCTTATTAAGTCAATTTCAAGCATGAAAAACCATTTTATTACTCATCAGTATTTTTAATACGAAGGGGAATACCTGCGGTAACCAAAGTCACTTTATCGGCAACTTCTGCAACCTTTTGATTTAACCAACCACAATAATCAACGTATAAACGAGTAGATTCACCCATAGGGATCACACCTAAGCCAATCTCATTACTGACAATAACGAGATCACCGGTGCTAGACATCAAACTGACAATTAACTTATCGATTTGGGTTTGCAAGTGCTGACTTTGCTCAGGTCTACTGGCTTCATCAACAGCATAAAGTTGATTATTTAACCACAGGGTCAAACAATCGAGTAAATAAACACTATTTTTATCAAGATCAGTAAGCTGTTCAGCAAGGGCTAATGGACATTCAATTAATTGCCAGTTATCACCTCTATCATATTGATGTTTACTGATCCTACTGTCCATCTCTGTATCAATAACGGTTGCCGTGGCAATATATACCAGCTGCTTATCCTTAATTTCGGCTAACGCGCTTGTTTGTTGCTCTGCAAATCTTGACTTACCTGATCGAGCACCGCCTAAAACAAAATGAATCACCCTGAAACTCCGCTAAAATTGAGTCCTGTATAAGTATTATTACTGAGGTAGGAAACGAGCGTCAGATAAATAATCAGCTCAGAAATCTGCTGTCCCGCACCTAAACAGTCCCCGGTAAACCCGCCAATTTTTGACATAAGCCACTGTTTAAATAGCCAGCGAAAAATAAATAAAATACTCAGTAAAGAAAAGATGACTTCACTTGAATAAAAAATCAGTGGCGCGACACCTATTAATAGTAAAGTTGCTAATTCTGAAAAAGATTGAGCTTGCGCTAAGGGTTTACTTTTACTTTGCTCAATATCACTGACATAGGGCATAGCTGAAATTAAGCTACCAGCAATCGCTCTAGATAACATTTCTGCCAGTACAATAGCTAAAAGTAAGTGATTACTATCTTGATTAGCGAGCTCTACCAATAGTGTAAATTTTAATAATAAAGTAATGATTAAGGTAACCGCACCATAAGTACCGATACGGCTATCCTTCATAATAGTCAATCGCTTTTCTATGGTGAATGCCCCGCCTATGCCATCAGCCATATCAGCTAAACCATCTTCATGAAAAGCGCCTGTTAACAGTAAACTGACCCCCATCATTAACAATATAGAAATATTGGCGGGTAAAAAGGTACTAAAAGTAAGGTAACTTAACGCCAGTAGTAACCCTGTGACTAATCCCACTAGAGAGAAGTATCTGTTTGCTTTATTTAACAATGACTCTGAGTAATGCATTGTTTTGGGGACAGGTAAACGGGTAAAAAAGCTTAACGCCAAATAAAATAAATTCAGTTGAGTTTTCACCTTCTCTTTTAACGACTCTCTTGCCTCTGCAATCATACTGTCACTCCAGCACTTTCAAAGCTGGCCATATTATTGTAAAAACTGGCTGACGCTTTTATCAATGGCAAGGAAAGTGCTGCACCAGTACCTTCTCCCAAGCGAAGTCCTAAGCTCAATAACGGCTGAGAGCTAATGTCGCTAACTGTTTGTGCTGCCATCAGCTCCTCAAGTAAAGATTGATGTGCCTTTTCTTGAGATACGTGAGAGAAAATAAGGTAATTGGCGACATTTTTATTTAAGCGGTGCGCCACTAGCGCAGCGACAGTGACAATAAAACCATCAATAACTACGGGTATACTCAGCGATGCTGCTGACAATATAGCGGAAACCATTTGTACTATTTCAAAACCGCCTAACTCAGCTAGGAGCATTAAAACTTCTTTTTGAGTTAAATTAAGAGTATCGCTGTCAAGTGAGCTAATTCTTTGTAATGCTTTTTCAATAAGCGCTACTTTTTTATCTAATTGTTCATCGGTAATGCCGGTACCTCGACCCACACACTCATCAACACTAAATGAAGTTAATGCTGACATTAATGCGGCGGCAGAGCTGGTATTGGCAATGCCCATTTCACCTAATAGTAATAACTCCACACCTTGCTCAACTTTTGTCTTAATTAGCTGTTTTGCATGCTCGAAGCCCTGCTCGACCTGAGTGATAGACATAGCGGGTTTTTCTGAAAAATTATGGGTTCCTGCGCCAAGTCGTTGCTCAATAAGTTCAACTTTATTGACTTTATCGTCGGCCAATAAAGGAAGCTCATCATGACTGATAGACTGTAATATGCCGCAATCAATAACCGTTAAGGCAATATCATTACTTTGGCAAAAACAATTTATAGCAGCTCCACCATGTAAAAAGTTAAGCACCATTTGTCTAGTTACTGCACTGGGCGCAATGCTAACACTCTCTTCATTAATACCATGATCGCCTGCAAAAACTAACATAACAGGCGCTTTTATACTGATTTGATTAACACTATCATCATCTGAACTATAACTATCAATACTAGATTTTTTTTGACGCCTTTGCTCAGTGATCAATGCAAGTTGTAAAGCTAATGGCTCTAATGCACCAAGGGCACCTAAGGGCTTAGTTTTGTTATCAATTTTAGCTTGAATAAGTGCTAAGGTATTTTTGTTCAAAGGTGAGATAGGCATCATGAGGAATAGTCTAAAGATGTTAATGGGGGAAAAATTGGCATTATTTTAAGCTATTAAACTGACAAAAACATAACTTCTTTTAGCTAAGTTATGTTAATGAACTTACCTTAACTGTATGTTGCATATTGTATAAATCATTAAAAGTATACTGAAAGGTGAACTAGGCAAATGTATTAAAATTCTGTAACATCGGCAATAGAAGATTTTCACCTTAAAATTTTACGTCAGGCTGATATAGTTTTATGAAATCATATACAAAGTATACCCTTATCCTTTCCAGCATACTTTTGGCAAGTTGTGTTAATCAAAACACAAAAATTGCAGAAAACATTATGCCCACCACTAATGTATGTACCAAACTAGATTTACTTAAAAGTGCTTATTACACTGACTTTGAATCACTAAAAGAAATCAAAACATCTGGTAGGGCGAGCAACATTTGGCGAGCAAAATATCAACTATTTGGTGAAAACTGCCAAGTCTTTTCGTGGGGTGGAAAGCAGCATACCTACTCATGCCGATTAGTTGCCCCTGATGAAGAAACCGCTCAAAAATATTACCGAAATGCTAAAGAGATTACTCAGGAGTGTTTAGGTGAAGAATGGGCTTTAGAAGAAAGTAATAGAGCACATGATGACGGAATGAAAGCAAGCTTTGCTAATCATGGCGCTAAGCCAAATGAGAAGGTTACCTTTTCAACACATTTAGTACCCAGTTCAGGGTTTTTTTCAACAACTTGGACAATTTTCTATTATGTAGGTAATAGTTCACAGCCAAAATAAAAAGCATTAATGAACCGACATTTCATTGCCTTTTATAACTTTACCTCTTGCTTTTAATAGATTCAATTTTTGCTTTGTTTTTTGAAAGCTAGAAACTAAAAAGCTGATAATGATTATTAAGCGTCATTATCAGCTTTGAACATTGACTATCTACTATCGATTAATTTTCGTCAGGCTCAAACCCATCTAATGTTACGCCGGATAATCTCCCCGTCCCACCTTGATCATTACTACGCAATTTAATCATTAGACGTAGATCATTTGGCGAATCGGCATGATGCAATGCATCTGCATAAGTAATCACACCCTGCTGATAATGCTTAAATAATGCTTGGTCAAAAGTTTGCATACCCAACTCATTTGACTTTTCCATCACTTCTTTAATACTGCCCACATCACCTTTTTTTATTAGTTCACTGATAAAAGGTGAGTTGAGTAAAATTTCAATGGCTGCAACACGGCTATGGCCATCTTTTGTCGGTACAAGTTGCTGAGCAATAATACCACGTAAATTTAGCGCTAAATCAAATAACAATTTACCATGTTGGTCCGCAGGAACTAAATGCATAATACGGTCAATGGCTTGGTTCGCATTATTAGCATGCAAAGTAGCAATACATAAATGACCTGTTTCAGCAAAACTTAAGGCGTGCTCCATTATCTCTTGGTTTCTGATTTCCCCAATTAAAATAACGTCTGGTGCCTGACGTAATGAGCTTTGCAGTGCCGCATCAAACGATTCAGTATCTAAACCTACTTCTCGTTGAGTGATCATACTTTTTCCGTGCTCATGAACAAATTCTACCGGGTCTTCAATAGTTAAAATATGACCTGGTGAGTTACGATTTCGATAACCTATCAATGATGCCATAGAGGTAGACTTACCTGTACCTGTACCACCAACAAATAGCACTAAGCCACGTTTAGACATAACAACATCTTTTAAAATAGCCGGTAAACCAAGGTCGTCAACATCCGGAATTTCTGTGACAATACGTCGACAAACCATACCGGCCATATCTCGTTGCCAAAAAGCAGAAATACGAAAACGGCCAATGCCTTCTATTTCAATAGCAAAGTTACATTCTTTTTCGTTATTAAATTGCTTCTTTTGCTTCTCATTCATGGCGTCATACACTAGCGCCAATGATTCTTCAGCAGTTAATACCACATCATCAATGGGCTGTAACTCGCCATTAATTTTTGCGCTTACTGCCAGTTTAGCCGTAACAAACATATCAGAGGCGTCTTGTTTTACCATCCTTTCTAATAATTCATGAAGTCTCATTTAATATCCTCTATCTAATTCAGCGATTAACTTAAAAACACCCATTGTTAAAAACCTGAAAATTGATTTTTATCAACCGCTTTTTCCATCGCATCTTGTTTGGTGATCATGCCTCGGTTAACCAAATTTTGCAGACATTGATCCATCGTTTGCATGCCATGTTGCATACCGGTTTGAATAGCTGAATACATTTGCGCAATTTTATCTTCGCGGATCAGGTTACGAATCGCAGGCACACCAATCATAATTTCATGAGCAGCTACTCGCCCACCACCCACTTTTTTAATTAAGCATTGTGAGATTACTGCGCGAAGTGACTCTGATAACATAGATCGAACCATTGATTTTTCTTCGCCAGGAAAGACATCAATAATACGGTCAATAGTTTTTGGTGCCGAGGTGGTATGCAAGGTGCCAAAAACTAAGTGACCCGTTTCTGCTGCCGTCATCGCTAAGCGAATGGTTTCTAAATCTCGCATTTCACCAACAAGAATAACATCAGGGTCTTCACGTAAAGCTGACCGTAATGCTGCTGAAAAACTTAAGGTATCGCGATGTACTTCTCGTTGGTTGATAAGACATTTTTTATTCTCATGGACAAATTCTATTGGGTCTTCAATAGTTAAAATATGATCGTGTTTGTGATCGTTAATATAATCAACCATGGCTGCTAGCGTTGTTGACTTACCAGAGCCTGTCGGCCCAGTCACTAAAACTAAACCGCGTGGCGTGTCTGAAATTTCACGAAATATATCAGGGCAGCCTAAGTCATCAAGGGAAAGAATTTTACTTGGAATAGTACGAAACACTGCCGCTGGGCCACGATTTTGGTTAAAAGCATTCACCCTGAAGCGTGCTAAATTAGGCACTTCAAAAGAGAAATCAACCTCTAAATTTTCTTCATATTCTTTACGCTGACGATCATTCATGATGTCATACACTAAAGCGTTAACATCTTTAGCATCAAAGGCTGGTATATTGAGTTTACGTACATCACCATCAACACGAATAGACGGCGGAGTACCCGTTGATAAATGTAAATCTGATGCGTTATGTTGCACACTAAATGCAAGTAGTTCGGTAATATCCATAAGAGCCTCTTTTTATAGGTTGATAAACAATAATAATATTATCTTTTATCGGTAATTATTTAATAATGTAATAGGTTATACTAGCTAGAAAATAAGCTAAGTTAAAACAGTTCACTATAATTTCACATGATAAATATTAAAAATAATATTGATAAAATTAAAGCGCAAATTCAACAAGCTTGCCAACAAAATGGTCGATTAATTCCACTAATAAAATTGTCGAAGCCATTATTAGAGCAACCATCTCCAGTATCACTACTCGCTGTCAGTAAAACAAAGCCGGCATCACTGATTGAGCAAGCTTATCTCGCTGGCCAACATGACTTTGGTGAAAACTACTTACAAGAAGCGGTAGAAAAAATTGAACTGCTTGATCAGCTTTCGGATATAAATTGGCATTTTATTGGCCCAATACAATCAAATAAAACGAAATTAATCGCCAGTAACTTTTCTTGGGTTCATAGTGTTGACAGAGAAAAAATTGCACTGCGCCTTAATCAACACCTCAATGATGATAATTGTCACAATACTCCGCTAAACATTTGTTTACAAGTGAATATTAGCAATGAAGATTCAAAGTCAGGTATAACTATTGAGCAAGTTTTTTCTCTCGCTAGCGTAGTTGATAATTGTGATAAACTTATTTTACGTGGTTTAATGGCTGTACCAGAAAAAAATGCATCTAAAGCCTGTTATGAGCAAATGCAGCAATTATTTATTGAACTAAAAAAACAATACCCCAGCGTTGATACTCTCTCTCTTGGTATGTCTAATGATTTAGATGAGGCTATAGCCCATGGCTCAACCATGGTGAGAATTGGTACTGCCATTTTTGGCGCTCGAACAATCAAAAATTAACTTGTAGGACTATCTTTATGAACAAAATTTCCTTTATTGGTGCTGGCAATATGGCACGAGCGATTATTATTGGCTTAGTCAACTCTGGTGTTTTAGCTAAAAACATCATGGTAGCGAATCCATCTGAAGAGAAAAGGCTCAAGCTAGCACAAGAATTTGGCGTTTTACAAACCGATGATAATAATAAGGCCAGTGACTTTGCTGACGTGATTGTACTGTGTGTTAAACCACACTTTATCAGTGAAGTTTGTCAAAGAATAAGTCAAGAAATTGATATTACAGGTAAGCTCTTTATTTCAGTGGCTGCAGGCCGAACCGTTGAACAAGTTCAACAACCGCTAGTTCAAGGCAGTAACAAAGCTTTGCCTGCTTTAGTACGGGTAATGCCCAATACCCCTTCTCAACTAGGTTTAGGTATGAGTGGTCTATTTGCTTCAAACGAAGTAAGCATTGAGCAAAAATCTATTGCTGAAAAACTAATGAGCGCAGTAGGCAAGATAATTTGGCTCGACACCGAAGACCAGATTAACGATATTATTGCTGTTGCTGGCTCTGCGCCTGCGTACTTCTTCTTATTCATGGAAGCGATGGAAAAACAAGCACAGAGTTTAGGCTTTTCTGCCCAAGAAAGTCGTATGTTAGTTCAACAAACCGCGCTTGGGGCTGCACAGATGGTAGCGCACAATGATGATGATGACATCAGCACTTTACGCGCCAATGTCACTTCAAAAGGCGGCGCAACACATGCTGCAATAGAGCAATTTAAACACGATGGTATGGAAGAAATGGTAAAAAATGCCATGAATGCCGCTATTGCTCGTGCTGAAGAGATGGCTAAATAATTCATTTCACTGTTTAAACTTAAAATTAATTAAAGGAAACTCCATGGAAGCACTTATTTATTTGCTTAGATTCGCCTTCGACGCGTTGTTAATGATTTTGATCATTCGTGTATGGCTACAATGGGTTAAAGCTGACTTTTATAACCCATTAAGCCAATTTATTGTCAAAGTAAGCAACCCGCTGGTGGTACCCTTACGCAAAATCGTTCCGGGTTTAGGTGGTTTAGACTTAGCAACAGTATTAATTGCTTATGTCGTCGCTACGTTAAAGTTTGTAACTCTCGCAGCACTTTCAGGTGAAGGTTTAGGTGTGTTAGCCTTTTACATTGGTTTATTAGTGTTATTAAAACAAGCTGGATTTCTACTGTTTGTTATTATGATTATCATGGCCATAATGAGTTGGGTTGTTCAGGGCTATAACTCGACATTAATGGTACTTAGCCAATTAACAGAACCTTTTTTAAACCCTATTCGTAAAATAATTCCGAATATGGGTGGATTAGATTTATCTATGTTGGTCGCTTTTTTATTGATGAATGTCATTAATATCTTACTTTCAAGCTCATTACCGTATTGGGCCGCGCTATAAAGCGAACTCTCCCTATATATTTCAAGGTAACTTACCTTTTGTTGGGTCTGTTCTATAATATAGGAATGAATAGAACAGTTCCAAATCCTCTGCAATTTTTTTGGAGAACAACATGAAAATTTCAATCATTAAACTATTTATCGCGCTCAGCCTTAGCTTGTTTATGATGACCAGTGTTAGCGCTGAGAACATGAAAAAATTAGGCTCGATGAATGTACATTATATGGCTATTGGCTCAACATTTTTCACCCCTGAAATTGCTAAAGTCTATGGTATTACACGTAGTCGTTACAATGGCTTAATCAATATTTCAGTCTTGGATAACAGCCAAAAAGGTATTCCTGCTAAAACGGTTAGTATTACCGGTAAAGCCAAAAATAACTTAGGTCAGTTTAAGGACTTGGATTTTAAAGAAGTTAAAGAGGGTAATGCTATTTATTATCTTGCCCAGGTTAACTACAACAATGAAGAAACACTACATTTCGATATAATGATTAACGATGGCAAAGAAAAGCAGCAATTAAAATTTTCACAAATTTTTTATGTTGATTAGGGTCTGTTGATCTTTCGAGATTACTTTTACAGTAACTTGTTTGGTATTTAGGCCAGGCAGAGTATGTGACGTGTAGCTGGCTACTCGAACAGACGATAACGTAGACTAAATTTCAAACAAGTGCTGCCCTTTAGGGTTCATTTAAAACAAATTTACTCATTGTTGCTCACTTTTTTAATAGAATGACTATGATACAAAGCTCGCGTCGCGATTAAATCCGTTTTAAATTGAATAAACTTTAACCCTGAAAGATCAACAGCCCCTAAGCTTTTATGGTTATTTTCTAAGTATCAAAGAGCCCTCACAGGCTCTTTTTTTATTGATAATTTTTAGCGAAATACCCGTATATAAGATAGAATAGCGCGATTAGAGCCCCGTTAATAAAATTAGAAACACTCACAGGTAATCCTCATGTCAAAAGTTGTACTAGCCACTGGAAATCAAGGTAAAGTTAAAGAATTAGCCCATTTATTGGCTGAGCAATCGATCGAAATAGTACCGCAAAGTGAGTTTGATGTGCCTGAAGTTGCAGAAACAGGCACTACCTTTGTAGAAAATGCCATCATTAAAGCCCGTCATGCGGCAAAAATCACCGGTTTACCCGCTATTGCTGATGACTCAGGTCTGGAAGTAGATGCGCTTAATGGTGCACCCGGTGTCTATTCAGCGAGATACGCGGCAGATATCACAGAAGGTCAGGTAACTGATGATGACAATACCAACAAGTTATTAGCTGCGTTAGCTAATACACCTGATGAGCAAAGAACGGCTCGTTTTCACTGTGTGTTGGTTTACATGAAACATGAAAATGACCCAACTCCAATTATTTGTCACGGAGTATGGCAAGGGACTATCAGCAGAGAGAAATTAGGTGAACAAGGCTTTGGTTATGATCCTGTATTTTGGCAAAACGATTTACAAATGTCTTCCGCGCAATTATCACGTGAAGTGAAGAATAAATTAAGCCACCGTGGTCAGGCATTGACAAAGTTAGTTGAAAAACTAGCTATGACTGCAACCTAACGTGAATTGAGCCTTTTAACTATGTTAGATACCTTAGAAAACCAACCTCTTTCGCTTTATATTCATATTCCATGGTGTGTGGAAAAATGTCCATATTGTGACTTTAATTCCCATGCCGTTAAAAGTGCAATTCCCGAGCAAGATTATGTGACAGCCTTGATTGCCGATCTAGATGCCGATATTGAACGTTTTGCATTAAGCGAGCGAGCTTTACACTCAATATTTATTGGTGGTGGAACGCCAAGTTTATTTTCTGCCGACTCAATTAAAAGCATAATAAAACAAACCCTTAGTCGTTTTTCTCATGAAGATGATATAGAAATTACCCTAGAGGCAAATCCTGGTACTGTTGAAGCCGATAAGTTTATTGGTTTTTTCGATGCAGGTGTTAATAGACTTTCTATCGGTGTACAAAGTTTTTCCTCTGATAAATTAATTAAACTTGGCCGAATTCATGATAGTGGCCAAGCGAAGACAGCGGCAAAACTAGCAACAGAAAGTGGCATGACAAGTTTTAATTTAGACTTAATGCATGGTTTACCCAACCAATCAGTCGATGATGCCCTTGATGATTTAAAAACAGCTATCAGCCTCAATCCTAATCATATTTCTTGGTACCAGTTAACCATTGAGCCCAATACCATTTTTCATTCTAAACCGCCGAAGTTACCTGTAGATGATATTTTATGGGAAATTCAAGACCAGGGCGTAAAACTACTTAATGATGCAGGTTATCAGCAGTATGAAATTTCTGCTTACGCTAAACCCGGCTACCAATGCCAGCATAATTTAAATTATTGGCAATATGGTGATTACCTTGGCATTGGCTGTGGAGCTCATGGGAAAATAACGGATAGTCGAACGCAGAAAATAATGAGAACGATTAAAGTAAAACACCCTAAAGGTTATTTAGATACCAGCCGTGATTACTTAGACCAATTATCAGAAGTTGATGAAAAAGAACGCCCTTTTGAGTTCATGATGAATCAACTAAGGCTGCACAGTACTTTTAGTATAAAACATTTCCAAACGAGCACAGGCTTGGGTATAGAGACAGTACTACCACAGCTTACTCTGGCTAAAAATAAAGGCCTCATGGAAAATGAAGTCATAAGGAATGATGAATATTGGCATGTCACTACAACGGGGCAAAGATATTTGAATGACTTATTGGAAATCTTTTTATGACCGAGTCCTATTCACCTAACGTAAAGTCAGCACAAGCTAGTTATGTAGAAGATCATGATGAACACATTAACCATGAAGAAGTTAGCCCTGAGCAAGCGCAGCTTGATAAAGCTTTTATGCAAAGAGCCTTTGAATTGGCACAACAAGCAGAGCAGCATGATGAAATACCGGTAGGTGCTGTGGTTGTTCATCAAGGAAAGGTTATAGCTGAAGGTTTTAATCAGTCGATTATGCTAAACGATCCCTCAAGCCATGCGGAAATGAATGCCATTAGAGAAGCAGGAGCATATCTTAATAACTACCGTCTGCTTGACTGTACTTTATATGTCACCCTTGAGCCCTGCCCTATGTGCGCGGGTTTATTAGTGCATAGTCGAATAAAGCGCTTGGTTTATGCTAGTGCTGATCTGAAAACAGGTGCCGCTGGTAGTGCTTTAAACTTAACAAATAGCCCACAATTAAACCACCAAATAGTAGTCAATTCTGGTGTAATGCAAGAAGATTGCAGCCAACTATTATCAGCATTTTTCAAGCGCCGTAGAAAAGAAAAAAAACAAGCTAAGCAGGCCGCTAAAAATGTCTAATTGAGACTATACAAAGTTCCATAGAGATAACGCCTTCAAAAACAACCGCCAATTGATGGCGAATACTCGCTGCTGTGCTAACTTATAAGTATCGCTGTTTATTTTGTCTTTATGTGTTTCTCATTTCAACTCTGCCACTAAAAATCTAATAAGCACTTAAATCATCACTGGTTCATGGAAAGACATATATGTCGGCTTATATTGCTAATGATACCGAACAATTATCTACAGATAAGTCAGCGACTAAAAAATCATCAACTGAACCTTTACCACCATATCAAGTCCCACAATTGACTAAAACAAAGAAGTTTTTTTTAGTCACCGTTATTGTACTTTGCCTACTGCCCATAACATTTAACCTGCTCGGCTTTAGCTTCGCTTCCCTTATTATGCCACTTAATAGCAGTGAGCCCATAGTCGCTAACCATCTATTTTATGCTCTTTCTGGGGCTATTCAGCACACATTGTTAGAGTGGTCAGCGGTAGTATTAGCGCTGCTGACTTTTGTTTTAGCACTGGTGCACTATCGAATTCATCGAGACATTGCCATTCCTATAATGGGCATGGCAATTTTTTGTGCAGGCTCAGTTGATGCATTTCACACACTAGCTGCAACCAGAATTATTTCAGCAGAAGCTGCAAATACTGATTTCATTCCTTTTACTTGGGCTTTGTCACGTATATTCAATGCCACGATTATGATTATTGGCACCTTAATTTGTTTTGTACTTTACGCCAGAAAAAAACAAGCAGTTATAAATGAACCAAATGATAAAGATACCAAAAACTACAGCAAAAAAGATTTTAAAATACTAGCAGCTATTGGACTTTGTTTTTTAAGTTTTGCTTATCTATCCGTACACATTGCCGCTAATAGTAGTCATTTACCACAAACCATGTTTAAACAAGCCTTAATTACTCGTCCATATGATGTATTACCGTTAGGACTTTTTATTTTTGCTGGTAGTCTATTTATCAACTTATACAAACAATTTCCTTCAATAGCTAAGTATGGTTTATTGCTAAGTGTTATCCCTGAAGTTACCACCCAACTGCATATGGCCTTTGGCTCCACCGCCCTATTTGATAACCACTTTAACATTGCCCATAGCTTAAAAATCATTGCTTATGGCTGCGCTTTTTTGGGTTTACTTTTTGATTTAAAAGCAACATCAATAAATGGGGTAACCCAAAGTAGCACTCAATCAACAGCCCAAGCTAAACTAGATAAACTAGATAAAAAAGCTAAACAAGCTAAACAAGCATTACAAGATAAGTTATTAGATGTTGGCCATGCCCGACACTCCATTAGCATGCAAATACCTATTGCTGCTTTTGTTTTAGTATTAAGTGTCTCTACTCTGGTGAGTTTTTTATTCTATTTTGAAACACAACGCTTATTAACCCAACAAGCAAAAAGCGAGGTTGCCATAGAAAGTAACCTAGTAGACCCCATAATTGAGCAACTCTACAGCCAAGCTAATTCTGATATTTTATTTTTGAGTAGAACTCCCCCAATTCAGGGCATGATAGAGTCACTCAAAAAAAATGATACACATAATTATCAATTATGGAAAAATAGAATAGAACAAATATTCAGTGAGTTTCTCATAAATAAAGAGTTCGATTATCAAATTCGTTATATCGGTGTTGCCAATAATGGCCAAGAATTAGTTAATGTTCGTAACGATAAGCAAAGCATCGTTATACCAACATCTCGTTTACAGCAAAAGTTAACCAGACCCTACTTCAAAGCAACTATTGACAAAGATCCCGGGCAAGTCTACTTTTCAAAAATAGAGTTAGCAAAAAATAATGGTAAAATTGAGCAGCCTAACAGAGCAGTTTTAAGGGTAGCCACACCTATATATGATCAAAGCTCAGGTGAAATATTTGGTCTAATTATTATTAATTTAGATTTTGGTAACTTTATTGAGCACTTAAAAACAAAAGAGTTGAGCCAACTCTCATTTTACTTAACCAACGAAGCAGGTGATTTTGTTTCTCATCCTGACAACAATAAAACCTTTGGTTTTGATTTACAGCAAAGGTACTTAATACAAGACGAATTCCCTCAGTTAAAAATAGCTATCAGTGAACAATTACTCACGTTTCCTCTCAATAGCGTCACTATTAATGATCATAAATATCATGGCCATTTTCAACAGATAAATTTAAAACGTTTTGATAACATTCACCTACTTAACTTGTTGATATTAAAAGACAGCACGGATATAGAGCAAACACTATCAGCTTATAGGATGCGCAGCTTATTACTGGGTAGTTCATTAGCGCTTATAGCCCTAGCCATAGCAACTATTGCAGCAAAACGTATTGCTACACCATTACAGCAAATTACTCATAGTTTAGAAAACTATGAGAAATCAAATCAGTTAAGTGCCCTACCAACCCAGAGTGATACAGAAATTGGAGTACTTGCACGAAGCTTTAGTAATTTATTTACCCAAATGCAGTTTGCTTTACATGAGCAAGAGCATTCAGCCTTATTAGCCAAACAAAGCTCGGAACAAATAAATGCTATTTTCTCTAGTGCAGCAGAAGGCTTTATTACCATCAACGAACAAGGTCGGATTATTTCGTTCAATCAGGCTGCACAAAAAATGTTTGGCTATAGCGAAGCTGAAGTTCTGAACAAAAACATCAATATGATGATGGTTGCTCGAGAAAGTACTAAGCATGATGGTTACCTAGACAAGTATGCACAGTCAGGCATTGCTCATATTATGGGTGTTGGCAGAAAACTAACTGCTTTGAAAAAATCGGGAGAAGTTTTCCCTATTCATTTGTCAATATCAAAAGTTTCCAGTGAAGAGGGCGTGGTCTTTACCGGAATTATCCGCGATATATCAAAAGAGGCACAGCTGGAGTTAGAGCAAGAGCAACACCAACATGCACTCATGGAAGTCAACGAGAGGGTAAACTTAGCGACGGATGCCGCAGGTATCGGCATTTGGCAGTATGACATAAAAAATGACAACCTTACCTGGGACAAGTGGATGCATAAAATATATGCAATATCGCCACAAGAATTTACCAGTCAACTTGTTGATTGGCAAAATGCCGTTCATCCTGAGGATCGTGATGCAGCAGTTCTAGCAATAAAGAATGCTATAGAACAGCACTCTGATTTAAATTATGAATTTAGAATAAAAACACCCTCGGGCAGTATAAAACATATAAAGGCGATGGCTCTTATTAAGCTTGATCGCCAAGGTAATGCTGTGCAAATGACTGGTGTAAATATTGATATAACTGAACGAATACTGGTTGAACAAGAGCATATTGCAGCCAAAGAACTAGCCGAGGACACCGCTCGACATAAAGCTGAATTTCTTGCCAGTATGAGCCATGAGATCCGTACACCGATGAATGGAATCCTTGGTATGCTCGGGCTTCTACTTAGAAATGACTTAAGTGAAGAGCAAATGCACCGAGTTTCATTAGCAAACTCAAGCGCTGAGGCATTACTTAGTTTGATAAATGATATTCTGGACTTTTCTAAAGTCGAAGCAGGAAAGTTAGATTTGGAGATAATTGATTTTGACTTAAGAACCTTACTTGGGGAGTTTAGTGAATCGCTTGCTTTAAAAAGCCAAGAAAAAGATATTGAAATAATTCTTGATAATAGAGGCATTCAGCAAAGTCATGTAAAAGGTGATCCAGGTCGTATTAGACAAATTCTTAATAATTTAACCGGTAATGCGATTAAATTTACCGAAAAAGGTGAAATTGTCATTAAGGCAATACTGGAAGAGAATGACGGTCAGCTAACTTTAGAATGTAGTATTACTGATACTGGTATAGGGATCCCACAAGATAAAATATCAACCTTGTTCCAGTCTTTTAGGCAAGTAGACGCTTCTACCACCAGAAAATATGGTGGTACGGGATTAGGCCTTGCTATTTGTAAGCAGCTTTGCCAATTAATGAATGGCGACATTATAGTTACCAGCGTTTTAGGACAAGGCTCTACCTTCTCTTTTAGCATTAATTTAGCAAGAAGTGAGCAAGCACAAACTGTCATACCTAACGTAGATATTAATGATGTGGCTATTTTAATTGTTGATGATAATACTACCAATAGATTAGTCTTAAAGGCGCAACTAGAGCACTGGGGCGCCGTAGTGTATGAAGCCGATGGCGGCTTATCTGCTTTAGCTTTACTCGAAAGTAATAGAGTAAATAAAAGTCAGAGCGACATAAAAATGGCTTTTCTTGATATGTACATGCCTCAAATGAATGGCGCTGAGCTAGCTAAAAGCGTTAAAAGTCATCAAAACTTAAAAGATATAAAGTTAGTAATGATGACCTCTATGGCTGCCCGTGGCGATGCCAACTACTTTAAAGGTCTAGGCTTTGCTGCTTACTTTCCTAAACCAGCCATTACAAAAGATTTGTTTAAAACCTTGAGTTTATGCTTATCTGACTCTGACTCTGACTCATTATTACAGGACTCTCCATTGATAACTCACCATTACCTACAAGAAATTGAACCCATAGATGTGGATATAAACAATAATAATTTCAGCCGATGCCGATTACTATTAGTAGAAGATAACCGTATTAATCAAGAAGTAGCACGTCATATTCTCGCTGAATTTGACATTATTCCGGACGTTGCTGTTAATGGCTTAGAAGCATTAGCTCATATACAAGCAACTGAGACAGGAGTACCTTACGATATAATATTGATGGATTGCCAAATGCCCCAGATGGATGGCTATCAAGCTACAGCGGCCATCCGTAATGGTGAGGCCGGTGAGGATAATAAAACCATAACAATTATAGCCATGACCGCCAATGCAATGAAAGGTGACAGAGAGAAATGTTTAGCCGCTGGCATGACCGATTATTTAAGTAAACCTATCGATCCGATAAAAATTAAAGCCAAGCTATCTCAGTACTTTGAAGTAGCAAATAAAAATGAACTTGCCCTCCCTCCGGCTATTCCTTTAGAAGTGATAGCTGAGATTAACGTATCTGATGAAGAGCCAGTAATAACTGATACGACAGAGGCAGAACAACAGGTCACTTGGCACAGGCAAGAGTTTAGTAAACGCTTAAATAACAATAAGGTGATTCAGCAGAAACTTGTTGAATTATTTTTAGAGGAAACACCTAAACAACTCAATGAATTAACAAAGAGTATCACTCAAAAAGATAATACTCTACAACATGAAATTAGCCATAAAATTCAGGGTATGTCAGCAAACCTAAGTGCTAAAGCATTATTACAGCATACCAAGGACTTTAATCAATATGTTAAGGAGCCTGAGCCCGTTCAAGATAAAGTAGAGGCCTTATTCCAAGCCATTGAATTAAGTTACCAAACACTTGAGCAAGAGTTAAAGGAATCACTCAGTGAAAAACTTATCGATAGTTAAATTATGAACTAAAACACTCTGATTAGCCTGCTTAAATTTGATATGACAGGCATATTAAGGTATTAATAGGCCTGCTAAAAACAGCAAAATAATAATAATAAAGAAAAGCTAAAGGTTTATACCAATTCCAATAAGTTTATTCCCCCTCAGCGAGAGTTAAAAGACTTAGAGGCAAGGCATTGATTGAAGGTAATGGTTATTCCCTTATCAAAATCAATAACGCTGCATATGAGCCTTTTAAACTCGCCCTTTGGGAGCTTTCCAGCGATATGATAACTGCACAGAATTTCTTTCATATAGAATAACTATACGCAAAAAATTCTATTTGTTCTCAAACAGCTGGCAAGCTCTGAATGGGAACTAACTTAATGGACTTGGTATTACTTCACATGATCAAACGTATTCTGCCCATTTATCATACGGGTTGGTTTTATCTACTGCTATTATTCTGGGGTTTTAGCTTTTGGTATGTTTCTATTGGCGGTCTAAATTCATTAAATCAGTTGAATATGCATTGGCTAAATCAGTTTAAAGAAAGCAGTGTATCGCCACAAGAAAGTAAGATATTAAAATCCGCCGATATTTTAACGTTACAATCGCCATTTAATGAGTCGGACATAACATCGTTCACGACACTTTTATCATATCATCCCAATAGTCAGCTAGTCTTTTTGGGGAAACAATCTCCAATATTTATGGAGAAACTTACTCAGTACCTACAATTAACACCACGTAGAAATAAAATTATAATCGACTCTGAACAAATCACCTCGGGGGCATTGTTAAAACCTCACACCACAATGGTTTTTACCTCGTTGCTCAATTGGCTACGCTTTGCATCTAAACCTAATAAAGACATCTTACGCTCACCATATTTTACTTATACGCCTTTTCTGCAAAATGAACGAAACAGTATGCCTTTGCTATGGCACCAACAAGGGAAAACGTATCTCACCTTACCAGGGGAAGTATTTAGACAGTTAAATCCCGCCACCGAATTACTTATCAAACAAAACTGGCAATTAAGTTTACTAAACCAAGACTCCTCTTCAGCGATCCAAAAATTACCCTTAGGCTTTTTTGGTGAAATATTTATTTCAGAAAAATCACTCTCTGCCGATAAAACAAATCAGAAGACATCTGTCTCTAATTCATCTAAATTACTGCCGTTAAGTCTGTATATTCAGCGACATGATTCAACTTCTAATACTCACGATGAATACAAAGTCATCATAGTTACTGATAATCAAGGCTCTAATGAGAAAATACTCAAACCAATATTCAACAAATTGCTTCAACAAGATTTTTTATATCAAAGCCTATTAGTTATTATATTTACGTGGCTGCTCTTATTTTTAGGCATCGCTTTAATTTGGTTCATACGCCAGTTATCCTCAAAACAACAATTAGTCTGTGTACTTAGTTATATGTTGCTCCTATTTATTTTTCAATATGTGATGTTTAACCAGCAACAGTGGCTTGAAGTCACCCCAATAATAATGACAATAATAGGTACTTGGCTATTGCTCTTTTTATATCAAAAAGAATATAAGCTATTTTTAGTTGCATTGAATTATCAAGCCCCTTTGAACAATAGTCACCGACCTACGCCATTAATAAATCAAAATAGGACCTTACGGGAAAGCCCTCTCTCATCAACAGTAAAAAATGAATATGAACAAACACTAAAAATCGTTGATAACTCAATTCGAAATCAAAATACAATGAGTAATCATCCGAGTGTTGATAGCTTTGGTCGCTATCAAGTAGAAGGTATTTTAGGAAAAGGGGCAATGGGCATTGTTTATCAAGGTGTAGATCCTAAAATAAACCGTCATGTCGCAATAAAAACACTACAATTGAGTGACGACGTAGACTCTCCTGAGTTTGGTGAAGCTAAGCAGCGATTCTTTAGAGAGGCACAAACTGCTGGAGGGTTAAGCCATGCAAATATAGTCACGATTTATGATGTTGGTGAAGATAATCATTTAGGTTACATCGCCATGGATTTACTTACTGGCGCACCTTTGTCATTATTTACCCAACCGGAACAATTACTACCTACGCCTTTGGTTTATCAATTATTAATTCAGATAACAGATGCCTTAGAATATGCCCATAACCAAAATGTTGTGCATCGAGACATCAAACCAGCAAATATTATTTACGATGATGATTTACTAAAAGTTACCGTGACTGACTTTGGCATAGCCTACGTCAGTGATAACAGTAAAACACGTACAGGCATTATTATGGGGAGTCCATACTATATGTCTCCAGAACAGATACTTGGCTTAAAAGTAGATGGCCGTAGCGACATATTCAGCTTAGGTGTGACTTTCTACCAATTACTTTGTGGCCACTTACCTTTTGAAGGTGAGTCTATTGCCACAGTCGCTTATCAAATTACCAAAGCGAAAGCGAAAGCTGTCAATCAATACAATGCCAATTTACCTACAAGTGCTATTCGTATTTGTAATAAAGCCATGCATAAAGATATTGATAAACGTTACCAGTCTATGGCTGAATTTAAGCTGGCATTAACGAGTGCACTTAAACGTGATTTTAAAGTCACTACAAATTAAAAATTAAAGCACCTACATACGAATAAATTAAGTAGCTAAGCTTGCATAAAAATAAAGGTATAAACAGTTAACCCGCATGAATTATCACATTAAATCCCTTTGTCACCAGGGCGCGATTCGAGACAATAACGAAGATGCGATTAGTTACGGCGTTCATCAAGAGCTAGATGTTGCTTGGATGCTCATTGCTGACGGTATGGGCGGACACAATGCCGGTGAAGTTGCTAGCGCCATGTTAGTTGAGCATGTCAAACACGCTTGGGGAAAAGTATCCATAACTAATCAAGCCAATTGGCTGACTTGGATCACAGAACAGCTTAATACGGCTAATCTAAACATTCTTAAGCAAGCAAAAAACACCATGAGCCAACAAGGAATGGGGACTACCGGCGTTTTAATGGTAATAGAGAATAATAAATGCCACCTTGGCTGGGTTGGTGACTCGCGCGCATACACCCTAAAAGGTAAAGTATTAATGCAAGAAACTGTTGACCATACCATGCTGCAAGAATTAATTGATAAAGGCGCTATAAGTGCTGCATCAGCAAAAAACTCCAAGGCTAAAAACTTACTTTCACAAGCCATTGGCGTTCGGGAGAAAATATCTGTTGATACTGTGACTGTTGAGATAAAAAATGGTGATACCATCATGCTATCAACAGACGGTTTGCATGACTATTTAACGGGGCAAGAAATTAGTCACTACTTATCGGAGTTTTCGACCGGTAAAGATGTCTGTCACGACATGATATATCGAGCAATGGCGCAAAATAGTAGGGATAACCTAACCGTTGGCCTAATCAATTTAGCTATGTAAATTAAGTAAGCATAAGTTGACTATGAGTCAACATAGCTTTTTTATTTAAGCGATGCAGATAAACAATTGATGACTTCTGAGGACGTGATTATTGATTAGCCTGACTAGTGTTCTGCGATTCAAGTTGCTCATTTATAACTTGACTAAAATGAGACTGCCTACGCGAAATCACTTTATGATGTTGACGACTTAACTGTTTTCTACGTTGATTATTTTTTAACGATTTTTTCATATTCATAACACCTAATAGTTTGTTTATTATAGTCTGTCACTATAAGTGGTCATAGTGACAGTTTTATGACATTGAAAAATAAAAAGCCTCTGAGTTAGAAGCACTGTTACTTTTATTGAACGCTTTCGCTTTCCTCTTCATCCTCTTTTAAAACTATTACCTTAGGATTTTCCTGAGACATAGCTTGCTCTGATGATTCACCTATAAGTGTTTTACTCATTTCTTCCTTACTCATTAACTCTGAAGCATCTAATTTTTCTTGCGCTAGTTTTAATGCAATAGCCTGCTCTTTTGCTTTGTCGTCTAACCAACGTAATGTATCGTAATAGCGACGAATATTGTCAACATAATGTACTGGCTCTTCTCCTCGAGCATAACCATATTTAGTGTTTTTATAATACTTTTTTTGCTGTAATAGCGGTAAACGTGTTTTAACTTCGACCCAACGATCAGGGTCGCCGCCTTGTCGTTGAGTAATAATTCTCGCATCATTTAAATGACCAAAGCCAATATTATAGGAAGCTAGCGCAAACCAGATACGGTCTGGCGTTGGTATTCTATCCGGCATCATAGCAATCATGCGTTTGAAGTACTTCGCCCCGCCTCGAATACTTTGCTCTGTGTCTAAACGACTTTTAATACCCATTTGTTTCGCCGTTGCTAACGTCAACATCATCATGCCGCGAACACCAGTATATGAACGTGCCGTGGGATTCCAATGTGATTCTTGATAGCTAATGGCAGCTAATAAACGCCAATCAAGCTCTTGCGCATACTTTTCAAATAACGGTTGAAACTTAGGTAATGTCCCTGCTACTGCTTTAATAAAGGTACGGGTTTCTACATAGTTAAACTTTTCTATATGGCCGTAATATTTATCATCTAGAGCCAACAAAGTACCATCATGATGAACGATACCAAAAAATTCCACCAAACTTGCTAAGATATCATCTGCGCTATTTTTACTAACCACCCATGCTAAAGGCTCCGGTTTATCAATACTAAAACCAATACTTATCTCGGGGTGGTAACGACGGTTAATAGCTAAACTATTACTATCAATAATCGTGTAATCTATTTCACCACTTAATACTTTTCTCAGTAGCTCTTCACTATCAAACTCAGTTGTTTCTCGCCAAGTCAGTTCACTATGTGTTTGTTTTAGATTTTCAAGGTTCTCTACATAACTGGAGCCTGACGTGACCATTAACTTACCTGTTAGATCTTCCACTTTTCTAGGTCTTACATTGCCTTGTTTAAAAACAAGCTTTTGGCTAATCGTTTCATAACTTGGCGCAAATCTGAAACGTTGTAAGCGCTTATCAGTAATTGATAATCCCGCCGCGAGTAAATCAACTTCACCGGTATTTAATTTAATAAAAAGTTCATCTAGGCTATACATGGGGACAATACGTAATTCAACATTAAGTGAATCTGCATATTTTTTTGCTAACTCGTATTCAAAACCAGCAAAGCCATTTGCTGTGGTGTAATAGTTTGTCGGGCCGAAAATAGTGCCTACATTGATGTACCCTCTCGCTAAAATACGAGATAAATTTGAAGAGTCATCCTCCTTATTACAAGCACTTAATAGTGCCGTGGTAAAAATAACCAAGAGTAACGAGGTAAACTTAGTCACTAACTTACTAGTGACATTAGATTTTATTGAAAAAGAATAATATTTAGTCATGACCTCAATTGTGTCGTGTATTACGCTATTAGCCAAGCATTTTTTACCTGACACTTGTGTTAAGTTATTACTTGACTTTTTCCATTAACAAAAGCGGGAATATCAACTATAATACGCGCGAAATTTTCGGTTAGCTTTGTTAGTTTATTTTAAGCAATAAAAGTCTAATCAAAACCCTACATAAAACTTGGTGAATTACTTTATGACGATGCCTAAGACTACGTTAATTAAAAACCTTCGTGGCGCTCCAGCACTTTCTGACTTCAGAGTTGAAAAATTATTAGCTCAATGTGAACAGTTACAACTGCCTGTAAATGACATTTATGCTGAATTTGCCCATTTCGCACAACTTAATGAAGAATTAAGCGCAAGCGAAGAGAATGTTTTACAGCAATTACTGACTTACGGTCCAACTATTGAAGAACATCAGCCAGCAGGCTTATTTCTTCTAGTGACTCCTCGTCCGGGCACCATTTCTCCTTGGTCATCAAAATCTACTGATATCGCTCACAACTGTGGCTTAGCCAAAGTTGTTCGTTTAGAGCGCGGTATTGCTTATTATGTATCACTAAAAAGCGATGCAACATTAACAACTGAGCAAGAAGTACAATTAAACGCGTTATTACATGACCGTATGATGGAAAGTGTATTTAACGACTTCGCACAGGCAAGTTTACTTTTCGCCAGCAGTGAGCCAGGTGAATTAACCGCTATTGATATCGAATCAGGCGGAAAAGCAGCGCTAGTTAACGCTAATATAGAGTTAGGTTTAGCTTTAGCTGAAGATGAAGTGAATTACTTATTTGAAAACTTCACTAAGTTAGGTCGCAACCCACACGACATTGAACTTTACATGTTTGCTCAAGCAAACTCTGAGCATTGTCGTCATAAAATATTCAATGCTGACTGGACTATTGACGGCGTTAAACAAGAAAAATCATTATTTAAAATGATCCGTAATACCCATGAAGTTAATCCTGACTATGTACTAAGTGCTTATAAAGATAACGCTGCGGTAATGGTCGGTAATAAAGGCGGACGTTTCTTCCCTAACCCACAAACGAACGTTTACGGTTATAACCATGAAGATATTCAAATCTTGATGAAAGTTGAAACTCATAACCACCCTACTGCTATTTCTCCTTACCCTGGTGCTGCAACAGGCTCTGGTGGTGAAATCCGTGATGAAGGCGCAACAGGTATTGGCTCAAAACCTAAAGCGGGTTTAGTTGGTTTCTCTGTATCTAACTTACGTATTCCTGAGTTTGTTCAACCTTGGGAAACAGATTTTGGCAAACCAAGCCGCATTGTTACTGCTTTCGACATCATGATGGAAGGTCCATTAGGTGGCGCAGCATTTAACAATGAATTTGGTCGCCCTGCAATTTTAGGTTACTTCCGTACCTATGAAGAAGAAGTTAACTCGTTTAACGGTAAAGAAGTACGTGGTTATCACAAGCCAATTATGCTTGCTGGTGGTTTAGGTAATATCCGTGATGAGCATGTACAAAAACGTGAAATCATCGTAGGTGCTAACCTTATCGCTTTAGGTGGCCCAGCAATGAACATTGGTTTAGGTGGCGGTGCTGCTTCATCAATGGCTTCTGGTCAATCAGCTGAAAGCTTAGATTTTGCTTCTGTACAACGTGAGAATCCAGAAATGGAACGTCGTTGTCAGGAAGTTATCGATAAGTGTTGGCAGTTAGGCGAAGAAAACCCAATTGCTTTCATCCATGATGTTGGTGCAGGTGGTTTATCAAATGCTTTCCCAGAATTAGTTGCTGATGGCGGCCGTGGTGGTGTTTTTGAACTTCGTAACGTGCCAAATGACGAGCGTAGCATGGCGCCTCATGAAATCTGGTGTAACGAATCTCAAGAACGTTATGTTATTGCGGTATCAGACCACAACTTAGCGGCCTTTGAACAAATATGTGCCCGTGAACGTGCACCATATGCTGTTGTAGGTCGTGCCACTGAAGAATTACACTTAACCGTTACTGATGAACATTTCGCTAACGATGAAAAACTCAATACGCCAATTGATTTACCACTTGACGTTCTTTTAGGTAAAACACCTAAAATTTATAAAGACGTTAAGACAGCGACAGCTGAAGGTGATTCTTTAGATTTAAGTACGGTGACATTAACTGATGCTGCAGATAGAATTTTAAGTTTACCGACAGTTGCAGAAAAAACCTTCCTAATCACTATTGGTGATCGAAGCGTAACCGGTATGGTTAACCGCGACCAAATGGTTGGTCCTTGGCAGGTTCCTGTTGCCGATTGTGGTGTTACTGCATCTGCGCTTGATTCATACCACGGCGAAGCCATGTCATTAGGTGAGCGTACACCGGTTGCTTTATTAAACTTTGGCGCTTCTGCTCGTTTAGCTGTAGCTGAATCACTAACAAACATTGCCGGTACTGATATTGGTGATTTAAACCGTATTAAGCTATCTGCAAACTGGATGTCTCCAGCAGGTCACCCTGGTGAAGATGCTGGTCTTTACGAGGCTGTTAAAGCTATTGGTGAAGAACTTTGTCCAGCCCTTGGTTTAACTATCCCTGTTGGCAAAGACTCAATGTCGATGAAAACAAAATGGGACGAGAATGGTACAGAGAAGTCTGTGACCTCGCCGATGTCTTTAATTATCACTGCATTTGGTGTTGTTGAAGATATTCGTAAAACAGTAACGCCTGAGCTTCGCACTGATAAAGGCGACACTCGTCTAGTAGCCATTGATTTATCAAAAGGCAAGAAACGTTTAGGTGGTTCATGTTTAGCGCAAGTTTATAAACAGCTTGGTAATGAAACGCCAGATGTTGACAGCCCTGAAGTATTAAAAGGCTTCTTCAACGCGATGCAAACATTGGTACGTGATGAAAAAGTTATTGCTTATCATGATATTTCAGATGGTGGTTTATTTACTACCGTTACTGAAATGGCTTTTGCTGGTCATACTGGTGTTGATATTGATATCACTAAGCTTTCAACTAGCGCAAGTGATGACTTAGCAACATTATTTAATGAAGAGCTTGGCGGCGTGATTCAAATTCGTGAAAGCGATGTTGATGCTATTCATGCTGTTTTAGCTGAACACGGTATTTTAGATTGTTGTACTGATATTGGTCGTTTAAATAACGAAGATACTATCCGCTTTACTCGTGACGATGAAGTAGTACTTGAAAACTCTCGTACCTACTACCGTACTGTCTGGGCTCAAACGACCTACAGAATGCAGTCACTTCGTGATAACCCTGAGTGTGCACAACAAGAGCATGATGTTAAATTTGATACAGAAGATCCTGGTTTAAATGCTGAACTTACTTTTGATATCAATGAAGACATTGTTGCTGATTTAATTGTTAAAGATGCACAGAATTCAAGTAACGGCATAGCAAACCCACGTGTTGCGATTTTACGTGAGCAAGGTGTTAACTCACACGTTGAGATGGCTGCAGCCTTTGATAGAGCGGGCTTTGTTGCTATTGATGTTCACATGTCTGACATTTTATCTGGTCGCACTGATTTAGCTGACTTTAACGGCTTAGTTGCTTGTGGTGGTTTCTCTTACGGTGATGTATTAGGTGCTGGTGAAGGTTGGGCAAAATCAATCTTATTTAATGCCAATGCACGTGAAATGTTCAAAACATTCTTTGAACGTGAAACTACTTTCACCTTAGGTGTGTGTAACGGTTGTCAAATGTTGTCTAACTTAAAAGACATCATTCCTGGCTCTGAGCACTGGCCTCACTTTGTACAAAACAAATCAGAACGTTTTGAAGCACGTTTCTCATTAGTTGAAATTCAAGAGAGTCCTTCAGTATTATTTAAAGGCATGGAAGGCTCACGCATGCCTATCGCAGTTTCACACGGTGAAGGTCATGCTGAGTTTAGTTCAGATGAAGCAATTGATGCTGCAAATAACTCAGGCACAGTATCTATGCGTTATATTAATAACTACGGTGATGTGACTGAAACTTACCCAGCGAACCCGAATGGCTCAGTTGATGGTATTACAGCATTGACCACTACCGATGGTCGTGTAACGATTATGATGCCACATCCTGAGCGTGTATTTAGAACCGTTGCTAACTCTTGGCATCCAGATAGCTGGGGTGAAGATTCACCTTGGGTTCGTATGTTCCGTAACGCTCGTGCTTTTATTGGCTAATCTTTTTGCTGTTAAAGCCAAGTTCTTTGTCGAAAGTACTCACTGACATTCGTCAGCTCCGTGCTTTCTTCTCGAACTTGACTCTATCAGCTTCAAGATACTCTGATTATTTTTATATATAATTTAATTCGAGAAACTCAAAGCCGACATTTACTGTCGGTTTTTTATTGCCTTTTTTTCAATGTTAAAATATTGTTACCACAAGCCGATTTAATCAATAACAATAATAAAGGACATCTTGCTTATGCAACAACATGACTGCTCTCCCCTATCAGATTTCATTGAATATCCCGAAGCTGAAATGCTTACCCGATCACAAGATTTTTATGATGCAGTTAAACGTCGTCATTCTGTACGAAGTTTTAGTGATAGGGCTGTTGATAAACAAGTGATTGAAAACTGCTTAAAGGCAGCAGGAACAGCTCCAAGTGGTGCAAATCATCAACCTTGGCACTTTGTTGCTGTGAGTTCAGCTGACATAAAAAAACAAATTAGAGAGCAAGCAGAGCATCATGAACGAGGGTTTTATGAAGGACGCGCGGGAGAGGAATGGTTAGGTGCTTTAAAAGAGTTAGGTACTGATGCTAATAAACCTTATTTAGAGCATGCACCTTGGTTAATCGCTATTTTTAGTCAGAAAAAAGGTGGCATTAGTGAGAAAGATAAAAACACTAATTACTACGTTCATGAGTCAGTAGGGATTGCTACCGGTATATTGATTACCGCACTCCATAATGCCGGCTTAGTTACCTTGACTCATACGCCAAAGCCGATGTCTTTTTTAAACAAGGTTTGCAAACGGGGAGATAATGAACGTGCTTATATGTTACTTATTGCTGGTTACCCAAGTGAAGATGCTACCGTTCCTGCGCATGCTCAGGTGAAAAAGAGCTTAGCTGATATCGCTACTTTTTTATAAGGGCTAAATATCCAATAACATCGTTGCTTTCAATCCCAATAGCCAGCTATTGCTTAAGTAAAGTATCAACTAGACACGGTCTTAACGAAACAAAGTATTAACTAAGCAAAGTCTAATGCGATATCGGTACAACCTTTTGCACAACGAATACCGGTGAGTTCACCTTGCTCAGGCGTATAAAGTGTTAAGGGTTGTTTGCAAGTGCTACACGGAACGGTTTTTCCTGACATCACTTGTTTAAGCAGTTTTTTTTGCTCGAAAAATGAGTCTTTACTGGCCTTTTGTAGCGCTGCGAACTGTTTAAGATCTATGCTCATAGTCTTCCAAATTTATTAATGATTAAACCAACAACCGGTTACGTCAATATGAATAAAGTACATTAACGTAACCGCTTTTTAAGCGTGTGTCTTTAACGTTATTGACGCTATCCGACAAAGTAAACGCCATCAAACTGCCCTTTCAATGGTGCTGAACTTGACTCCAACAACTCTTGATAGCTAATGATATTTTCATGGGTCACTGACATTTGTGGGTAAGCGGTAATTTCCCAAGGTAAATCGGGATGTGCTTCTGATGGCGTAAAAGACAGTTTTTGATTGTTTTCTAATAATAACTGACCAAATTTAAGCGCTAACTCCTGTTCAGGAAATAATACTGAGAATTCAATTTCACGCTCACTTTTTAAATCTTCGCCATTTTCTTGCATCTGCCAAAGGGTATTGCCAATTTCATCTTCAGGGAAAATCACTAAATCACGTATCATAGTTACTCTCATTGTCTTCAATTTAAGGTCATGTATAGGGTTTTATTGTTATCAATGCATATTTTAGCTTTGCTAAGTCAATAAACCTAGTAAAATAACGACAAAGCCCCCGTTAGCCATTTACAACATGCCAATAGATAAAATCGATTCCGATTGCCAAGGTGAAGAGCCAAGTCAACATCATAGTCATCAAAAGTTTGAGTGGCATATTCTTTTCACTGAAGAAAGTATCACGGATAAAAGTATTAGTGAACAAATTAACAATACTGCTATTGCCATTTTAGAAAGCTATGCTCATGAGCAAAATATTACGCTGTCAAAAACTGAGTTAAAGCAAGCTATCAGCAAAGGCGCGTTATGGTTAACACCGGCTAAAAATAAAAAACAAACACAACGACTTCGTCGTGTTAAAAAGCAATTGGCCTTTGGTGATGAGCTACATTTTTATTACAATAGCGAAGTACTTTCAGCACCTGTTCCTCAGGCCTTATTAATAGAAGACTTAGTTGACTACAGTGCCTGGTATAAACCTTATGGTATGTTGTCACAAGGGTCAAAATGGAGTGACCATTGCACCATCGCTCGTTTCGCTCAGCAAAATTTACCTAATGAACGCCCTGCTTTTATCGTACATCGATTAGATAGAGCTGCGACAGGTTTGATTCTTATCGCCCACAGTAAAAAAGCTGCACGGGCATTATCAAATATGTTTGAACATCATCAGCTAGAAAAGCATTACCAGATCATTGTTCACGGTGAACACAGTAAAAGGCCGCAGCCAGAAATCATAGCAATCGATGTTGACGGAAAAAGTGCTCTAAGTACTTTTACCTGCTTAGCTTATGATAGCCTTGAAGATCGTTCGCTCATCAAGGTGAAAATTGACAGTGGCAGAAAACATCAAATACGTATTCATGCGGCAAGTATTGGTATGCCCGTAGTTGGCGACAGGTTGCATGGCAGAGCTAATACAGATGAACAGTCAAATTTACAATTGTGTGCTGTAAGTTTACGCTTTACCTGTCCGCTATCATCGATGAACGATCAAGAACAAAATAAACAAGAGCGATTTTTTGAGTTACCAGAAACATTAAAGCCCCAGTTATCACCGAGGCTTTAGAGTTTTCAATACCTAATTCTTAACTTAAATACAGTAGTTAAAGTCACTATCTTCAAGTAAAGACAAACTATCACCAACCAAATCTTTTTTAGCGACGGCTTTTAATAATTTAAAACCAACTTCACGCTGCTCCAAAGTAAGCGCTTGATAAGGTAGGCGGAAGTTTTTAGCTACAGCGTCTGTCATCATTAAAGCCGTATTAATGGCAATAGGATTAGGCTCACAAAATAACCATTGCATTAGCCCTTGTAAACTATCATTGAGTTTAGCCGTTTCTTCTAAATCAGCTTTATCCATTAATTGGCGCATTAAGCCTGGAATGATATTAGAGGTAACAGAGATAACACCGTGAGAGCCATGTTCATGACGACCAACGTAACTTTCATCATCATTACCCGACCAACAAGCTATACCTTGTTTTTCATAATAAGCAATACGATCGTTGCCACCACATTCCTTCACACCAATAAAGTTTTTATGTTTTGATAAAGGTTCAATTACTTCTGGTGTTAAATCTTGTCCGGTTCTACCAGGTACGTTATAGATAAATGCAGGACCAATATCAAGTACACGTTTAAAGTGTTCACTAACGCCTTTAAGAGATGTACGACCATAATAAGGATTGATTTGTAATGCTGCGTCCATACCAATAGCAAAACCATTCTCAGTGGCTTTTATGGCTTCACGCGTATTATTACTGCCAGTATTACCAACAATAATTAATTTTTCACCAAAATTATGTACACAATGAGCAATGAGCATTAAATGCTCTTCCCAGCTAAGTAAGTGCCCTTCACCGGTAGTACCACCAACAACTATGCCGTCTACACCAGCAGCAATTTGTTGTTTTATTAATAAATCATAGGTTTTTAAACAAACCTCTCCTTTTTCTGTATAAGGAGTTTTTACTGCGGTAATTAAACTTGCTGCTTTTATTCGCTTCATTAACTATCTCTAATGCTTATTTGGTTTTAACTTAACTAATATTAAGGTAAATCAGTAAATTCTTGTCGAACATTCTAACAATGACCGAGGTTATCAACAACCCGTCTCATGATATATTCTTCATTCGTTAGCCTATGCTGATAATGGAAAACTTTATGATCTAGCTTTAATACCTTATACGCCTGATAATTATCATCATTATTTAAGTCAGCCGCATACATATCTCCATCTATAAGCTCGTTTTTAGTCATTGTGAAGTGAATGTCACCAACAAGGCCCCAATCACCCAGTTCGGTAATTTCCTCAATAATTTCGCCTTTTATACCCATAGTCATAAAGGTAAATTCAAAACTACCATCACTGCTAAGTTGAGAATACTCAACAGTTTCATTGCCTTGTTCATCAATATCATTTCGATACCAACGACCAAAGAGTAATGCTCTGGGGTAACTTGTTATGCTCACTATAATTTCCCTAAAATTTCGCTATGTGGAATTAGAATTTAAAGTTATGACTTAGGCATAAAAAAACCACAAATTTATTTAAATAAATTTGTGGTTATCTTAATAGTAAACAGTATTAATGTGTGAAAGTTTTCTTTAACTATTCACTTTTTAGTATGTTAATACTGCCGTTGACACTATCTAAGTTAACTAGACTCCCACCATTTCCAATTTCCCCGCGTAGGTTCTTGCCAAAAAAACTATTCTTTTTAGCTTCTAAGCCAAACTCAGTGTTAATGCTCCCATGCATAGTATCTGCAGTAATAGCAGCATTGATATGCTCAGGAAGGTACAATTTAATACTACCATTAACAGTTTCAACGTCGATGTTATTAACATTAGTCGCATTAAGGCTGTAGAGAACATCCACGCTGCCATTAACTGAACTGATTTGACTATTGCCACTCAAACCACTCGCCTTGATAGAGCCATTGACCACTTGGGCTGCAATTTTTCCACTGATATCTCGAATAATCAAATTACCGTTAATAAGCTCAATATCAGATAAGTTTGAATCTGCCGGCAACCATACTTGGTAATCAACTTTAGCTCCTTGTTTATTTTGGTTATAACTATTATCTTTATAATCACTACTTACCGTTACTTTCTGACTTTTGTGAATCATGTTAATGGTCAAATCATCACGTGATTCCTGGTTCTTTGCACTAATATTGACCAACACTTTAATGCTATCTTCAGACCAGCTATTAATTGTTACAGCGCCATTAATATTATTTAGGCTAAAGTCCGTTTGACTGGTTACGGGAAAGGTTTTTTCAATTTCTTCATTAACTTGTGCTGATACTTGCAAGCTCAAACAAATCAGTGAGGTAAAAGTCACTAGACTTAATAAACTATTTTTCACTACTTTACTCATGTTTCTTCCTTATTATTCATTTTATTAGGCTTACAAAAATATTAGATGTAAGTTCAGCAAAAAAGGTTTAAATTTATCGACATATAAAAGCATCAGGAAATAAAATTATGTCAGGCCCAAAAGTACAGCTGTTATTAACTGGAAATGAATTGATGACTGGAGATATTGTTGACAGTAATTCAGCCATGATGGCACAAGTGCTAAAAGACATTGGGCTAAGTGTTAATCGCAAGGTTACTGTCGCCGATGATTTAGCGTTACTTGTTGATGAAATAACGTACATGGCAAACACAAGTGACATATTAATTATCAATGGTGGTTTAGGGCCAACAGTCGATGACTTAACCGCACAAGCCCTAGCCCTTTCCATAGGAGAAGAGTTAACTCAGCACCCAGAAGCGCTTGTTCATTTAACCCATTGGTGTCAACAACGAGGCGCAGAGTTAAATGCTCCCAACCTAAAGCAGGCTATATTACCTAACGGTTGCCAAATAATTGCCAACAAAAATGGTAGTGCTGTTGGTTTTTCAGTGCGGTATAAAGATTGTGATATTTACTGTACGCCTGGTGTTCCTCATGAACTAAAAGTAATGCTTACAGAACAAATAATACCGATTATCTCCGCAGGTTTACCACTAAATTTGATTACGGATATTACTCGATTACAGGTTTTTGGTATTGGAGAGTCGAGTCTACAAAAGATAATTAATGAACAATTACCTAACTGGCCTGAAGGTATCGAATTAGGCTTTCGGGCAGGTATGCCGTTACTTGAAGTCAAACTAACAATTAAAACAGAGCAAGGTTTAGCGCTCAAATCACCATGGAAAGAGAAGCTTATTAATGCGCTTGGCGATCATATGATCGGTGAGATCAAAGGAAAACCCAAACCCCTTGCAGAGCACCTTATTAATCAATTGCAGCAACATAATCTAAAAGTCACCACGGCAGAATCTTGTAGCGGTGGTCTAATTGCCAGTAAATTAACAGAGGTCAGTGGTTCATCAGCTGTTTTTGAAGCTGGCTTTGTCACCTACAGTAACCAAATGAAAACCACTATGCTAGATGTGCCCAAGAGTATCTTTGAGAAAGAAGGTGCAGTTAGTGAAGCGGTGGTTGTTGCTATGGCAAAAGGCTCACTAACAAAGTCTAACGCGGATCTTACTATTGCTGTTTCTGGAGTTGCAGGGCCTAATGGTGGTAGTGATGATAAACCTGTTGGTACAGTTTGGTTTGCTTGGGGTAGTATGGATAACATTAAAACTCAGTGCTTATTATTACCTTACAATAGACTTCAATTTCAACAATTTGTCGCAGCGATTGGTTTAGATTTACTCCGCCGGTATCAGAAAAAATCAACAACAAAACCTAATTATATAGTAGAAAGAGCCTTTCCTGATAAGTGAGTTCCATTAAAGAGATAAAATTAACAAAATTATGAGCTAGAATATAAATATAAGCAGATAACTGTCTGCTTATTCATTGCTTAGTATAGAAAATATTTATATATTAAGACTAATAAAAATTAGAAACATAAATTAATATCAGGAGCTTATTTTGATAGAGAAAAATTTTATAACCAGCGGCAGAAATACTGTCATTCATAAGGTAAAAAAATTCGACCTACTTATAGTCAATGGTGAAAAGTCCGTTGTTATTATTAGTCATCGTGGTATCGGCATATATAAAGGTGAAGTTCCTCAAAAACGTTCCATCGCTAAAAAAGCTTACCAAGATATTGTCGATATTGCTTCTGCAGAATTATTTGGTGAAGAAAAAACACTTTTGTTTGTGCAAGCACTTGATGGCATTGAGTATAAAATAGATTACTCAAAAGAAGGTACCAGTAGCTTTATTAAAATTCATCAAAATCACTATATGTAACAACGTTTAAAATTACATACTCATAATAATTATAAAATACAAGAACAGCACCTAACCGTTACTTGGCTCAGCAGTACTTAACGATTAGGGGGAGCCATTGCAATGACCACAGCCAGTTTAGTCTGTAATAAAAAAAATAATATTGATTTAGTCCTAGAGCCTATCAAAGGTGGCGACACCATATCAACGTCGAGTATTAAAGATCTTATTGGTGCTTCAGAATTTATAAAACTTCGTATTAATAACGGTAATATTAAAAATGCTGTTGCTGAATTAAATGATGTTTTAAAACCCCTACAAGATAAGAAAGCCGGTAGAACAATTACCTATCAAGTTCTTGAACGCGTTGATGCAAAGATTAATATTACAATCGAAACAGATGAAATGGGCGCCAGTGCTGAAATAACAAGTGCACAAGGTGGTAAACATCTATCCGCAAAGGCTATTTTAACCGCAGCACAAGAAGCAGGTGTAAAAAAGGGTTTTAGTAAAGAGCATTTAATTGAGCTTGCCCAACTTGCCGCTAAAGAAGCACCAAACTGTCAAGTTGACATGCAAATTGCCACGGGAAAGTTAGCAAAAAATGGTAAAGATGCCCTGATAAAACCACTTGTTGAAAGCGCTCAATCGCGAATATTAAAACCTAAAAAACGAGAAGATGGTAGTGTCGATATGCGTGATTTAGGTGACATTATTTGCGTAAAGGTCGGAGACCCTCTTGCTCAGAAAGTCCCCCTAACACAAGGCATACAAGGTTACACTGTCACTGCGACACCTTTATCGCCGGAGCCTGGTCATGATATAGAGTTGATCGTTGGTGAAGGTACCAATCTAAGTCCTAAGAATAACAATGTCCTAGTATCTGAAAAAGTTGGTTTACCTAAACTCATTAATAACGGTATGGAAGTTGATGAGGTTTATAAGATTAAAAATGTCACCGTTGCCACTGGTAATATCAACTTTACCGGCAGTGTTATTATTGACGGAGACGTCACTGAAGGCATGAAAGTAATCGCTTCAGGAGATATCACCGTTGGAGGTTTTGTCGAATCAGCAACACTAGAGTCTGGTGGCGACATAACCATATCCGGTGGTATAATTGGTCGGAAACATGATATTGAAAAAACGCATATTACCGATATTACCATGAGTGTAAATATAAATGCCAAAGGCAGTATTTATGCAAAATATGGTCAATATGCCCAAATTACTAGTGGTAAAGATGTTCGTATTGAAAACCAGTTATTACATAGTATTTTAGATATAAATGGCAGATTGTGGGTAGGGAAAAGTGAACAAGCTAGCGGAAAACTTATTGGTGGATACACAAAAGTAGGCACTTCAGTTCATGCCGGTATGATTGGTGCAACAGCAGGTAGTAATACAGTTATTAATTTTGAGCATAAAATACTGAAATTTAACGATGAAATTCACCAACTAGAAGAGTTACTAAAAATAGAATCAGATAAAACCAATGAATTACAAGCAGCAATAAATAAATTAAAAAAATTACCAAAAGAAAAAGCAAAACCAGAATTATTAGCCAAGGTAGTACCTACTTATCAATACCACGCTAATAAAATGGGTGAATTATTAAATGAAAAAGAAGTAGTTGAAGCCAGCCTTCAAGAATACATGGCCAGTGTTTATATTGAAGCGACAGAGAAACTTTACCATGGCGTTGAGCTAATTGTTGGTGACTTTAACGACAGGTCTCGCCGTGAATATGGACCAAGTAAGATGATTTACCGTGAAAGAAAAATAAAAATTGACGCTATTGTGAATACTTAATGGCTATAGCTAACAAATCTAGACTAAAAATGAGTTTATTCTCATTAACACTCTTACCTTTTTATCAACAAGCCTATGCGCAACAGTGCTCTATTAATCTAAATTATGGGGTCATTATTGACCCTAAGCACATCCGTATTGTTGATAAAGGTAAAACCCAAGTACAAATCAATAATACCAAGCAACTCTTTATTGGCGGCAGAGAGGTTGCTTTATCTAAAGAGCAACAGCAACTCCTAAATAGCTTTAGTGGAGGTATTCGTCAGCAAGTTCCTGAAATAGTATCTATCGCTATAGAAGGGGTTGATATTGGGCTAAAGGCAGTTAACGAAGTAGTTGCCGCCCTAACCGGAGAAAATAGTGCTTCACAGCAAAAAGTACAGGCGAAATTTGATGAACTAAAATGGCGCATACGCGCGCGCTTTAATCAAAGTGCGAATAATTACTACATTGCCCCGCAAGACTTAAATGATTTTGATGAAATGCTCACAGGAGAGTTTGAACAAGAAATTGAAGCAATGATCTCAACCTCTATTGGCTCGATATTAGAAGCCGTTGGCCAATCGATTCTTGTCGAGGACAACAGTAATGAGTACGGTGGTGAAACACGTATAACCACTTATGATAAACGGTTAACCAACATCAGCAAAGGCTTAGAGTTAGAAGTAACCCAAAGAGCAAAAGCATTAGATAAAAAAGTAGCTGTTTTTTGTCAGCAACTGACTTATTTAGATGAACTAGAAGCACAACTTCATCAAGCCATACCTGCATTAAAAGATTTTAATCTTATCGAAACATCGAACTAGTAAAAAAACTTCCCCCTTCTCAGCTATTATAACTAGCCTAGCAATTACATGATCTGACTTACTCTACAAATAAAAAATCCAATACACTAACTAGAGCGTATTGGATTTTTAAAGACAATAAATAATTAATACCTAATACATATTATAAATTACATATTTGGGTAGTTTGGTCCACCCGTACCTTCAGGCGTTACCCAAGTAATATTTTGACTCGGATCTTTAATGTCACAGGTTTTACAGTGAATGCAGTTTTGTGCATTAATAACAAACTTGTCCCCTTCTTCGGTTTGCTCTACTTCATATACGCCTGCAGGGCAATAACGCTGCGCAGGCTCATTATATTTAGTTAAATTAACTCGAATCGGAATATCAGCATCTTTAAGCTTTAAATGACAAGGCTGCTCTTCTTCATGGTTGGTATTTGACAAAAAGACTGAAGATAATTTATCAAAGCTTAACTTGTTATCCGGTTTAGCATAATTAATTACCGGCATCTCTGCAGCAGGTTTTAGCTGAGCATAATCTACAGTATCATCTTTAAAGTTAAACGGTAATTTACCGCCAAAGAAGTTCTGATCTACCATGTTATAAGCGCCACCTAACATGGTGCCAAATTTATGCATTGCTGGCCCAAAGTTACGAGTATTATATAACTCATCATATAACCAAGAATCTTTGTAAAGCTCAGTAAAGCTCGTTAAATCTTGTTTACCTTCTGCTGCAATACCTTCACCGCCAATCAATGCTTGAGCAATAGCCTCTGCCGCTAACATACCCGATTTCATTGCCGTATGATTACCTTTTATTTTAGCAAAGTTAATGGTACCGGCATCACAGCCAACCAATAAAGCGCCCGGCATAGTCATTTTAGGTAGAGAGTTAAAGCCACCCTTTGCCATAGCACGTGCGCCATAAGAAACACGCTTACCACCTTCAAGGTACTGACTGATTTTTGGATGATGTTTATAACGTTGGAACTCATCAAATGGGCTTAAATGTGGGTTGCTATAATTTAAATCGACAATTAGACCAACAAAAACTTGGTTATTTTCCGCATGGTAAAGGTAACCACCACCGGTAGTATCTTTGTCCAATGGCCAACCCGCGGTATGAACGACTAAACCTTCTTGATGATTCTCTGGTGCTATGTCCCAGATTTCTTTGAAACCTAAACCATAATGTTGTGGAGAGCTTTCTTTATCTAAGGAAAACTTTTCAATTAGCTCTTTACCTAGATGGCCTCGACAACCTTCAGCAAATACTGTGTACTTAGCACGTAACTCCATACCTGGCATAAATGAGTCTTTCTCTTTACCTTCCGCATCTAAGCCCATATCACCAGTAATAACGCCGCCAACACTGCCATCGTCATTATAAATAACACTTTGTGCTGGGAAGCCAGGGAAAATTTCAACGCCTAATTCTTCAGCTTGCTCCGCTAACCAGCGACATACATTACCCATGCTAACGATATAGTTACCGTCATTATGCATCGTTTTAGGCACAGAGAAATTAGGTACTTTTATACCTGAATCTTCACTATTTAATAAATAAATATCATCTGAAGTAACCTTAGTGGTTAATGGTGCATTTTTTTCTTGCCAGTCTGGAAATAATTCATTTAAAGATCTTGGTTCAAATACAGCACCAGAGAGAATATGAGCACCGACTTCAGAGCCTTTCTCAACAACACAAACCATTAATTCTTGTTGTTTCTCTTGTGCTAGTTGCATTAATCGACAAGCCGTTGATAAACCTGCGGGGCCAGCGCCAACAATGACTACATCAAATTCCATCGATTCGCGTTCCATAAGATCTCCCAGTATTATTATATTTATATTTTAAAATATTTCGGTAAGTTTAAAACATGCGTTTGATATTCAAACAAGTGTTTGATAGTATCTTATAACAGATGCCCAAGCAAGGCACTGATATGAGCATTTAATTAGATTGTATCTTAGTTTAAAAGTTTTCACCAAGATTACGTTGACGTTTACGTCAACCAAGCGTATCTTTTAACTATATATTGTAAATTAACAAACCTTCTCAGAGGCAGCGATGAAAGTACTAGTTCCGATAAAACGTGTTATTGACTATAACGTCAAAGTTCGGGTAAAAGCCGACAATTCCAATGTAGATCTTGCCAATACAAAAATGGCGATAAACCCTTTTTGTGAAATAGCTGTTGAAGAAGCTGTACGTCTTAAAGAAGCCGGTACAGCAACAGAGATAATTGCAATTTCTATCGGTGATAAATCTTGCCAAGAGCAATTACGTACTGCATTAGCTCTAGGCGCCGATCGCGCTATTCAAATTGAAACTGATGAAAGCTTAGATGCATTGAATATTGCTAAGTTATTACAAAAAATTGTTGAAGAAGAACAACCGCAACTGGTTATTTTAGGCAAACAGTCTATTGATAGTGACAATAATCAAACGGGTCAAATGCTTGCTGCATTAACAGGTATGCCACAAGGTACTTTTGCTTCAGAAGTAAAAGTAGATGGCGATAAAGTTAATGTTACCCGTGAAGTAGATGGCGGTTTACAAACGGTTGCCCTTAACTTACCAGCGATTGTTACCACTGATTTACGTCTAAATGAACCGCGTTATGCTTCATTACCTAATATAATGAAAGCTAAACGCAAACCTTTAGTGGTAAAACCTGCTGCAGATTTTGGCATTGATTTAAGCGCTCGTACTAAATTATTAAAAGTGACTCCTCCAGCAGAACGCCAAGCAGGTATCATAGTAGAAAGCATTGATGAATTAGTTGAAAAATTGAAAAATGAAGCCAAGGTGATCTCATGAGTATTTTAGTAATTGCAGAACACGACAACAGCGCGTTAAAAGCTGAGACTCTAAAAACAGTAGCTGCCGCGCAAAAAATTGGTGGTGATATTACCTTGCTAGTCGTTGGCTTTAATTGTCAAAATGTTGTTGATGCTGCCGCAAAAGTAAATGGCGTGAGTAAAGTATTAGCCGCTGATAATGCCGTTTATGAACATCAGCTTGCTGAAAACATCAGTTTATTAGTGACTGAGTTAGCTAGCGATTATGAACATATCCTAGCAACTGCACTAACTACCGGCAAAAACTTTATGCCGAGAGTTGCTGCTTTATTAGATGTTGCGCAAATATCTGACATTATTGACGTTGAAAGTAGCGATACTTTTGTACGTCCAATTTACGCAGGTAACGCGATTGCGACAGTACAAAGTTTAGATAGCAAAAAAGTTATCACTGTACGTACTACCGGTTTTGATAGCGTAGCAACTGATGGTAACGCTGAAGTAGTTACTTTAGGTACCGTAACTGATGCGGGTATCTCTAGTCATGTAAGTGATGAACTTACTGTTTCTGAACGTCCTGACTTAGGTGCTGCAAGCGTTGTTATTTCTGGTGGTCGTGGCATGCAAAACGGCGATAACTTTAAGTTACTTGACGGTATTGCAGACAAGCTTGGTGCTGCCATTGGCGCATCTCGTGCAGCTGTTGATGCTGGCTTTGTTCCTAATGACATGCAAGTTGGTCAAACAGGTAAAATTGTTGCCCCTGATTTATATATCGCTGTTGGTATTAGTGGTGCAATTCAACATTTAGCAGGGATGAAAGACTCAAAAGTCATTGTTGCTATCAACAAAGACCCAGAAGCGCCAATCTTCCAAGTTGCAGATTACGGTATTGTTGCTGACTTATTTGATGCGTTACCAGAGTTAGAAAGCAAGCTATAGAAGCTGCTAACGATAATATATAGGTAACAAGCTGTTTTCAGCTTGAAGTAGCCTTGATATAATAAAACCACGCTTATGCAAATAAGTCGTGGTTTTATTTTGTCTGCCATTTGTTTAACTAATTTAACGGTACCGAGTGATTTATGAAAAATAATTTATCGAGTTTAAGTGATTTAGCCGCCGCTTTTGGTAAGGCACCTATTGAGTCTGATAACTCAGCGCCTGCAAGTGACGACTCATTAGTCTATTCGACAGACTCTGGCCGCATTAGCCAACAAAAACAAAAGAATATTACCCCAAGTGACGGTTTTGCCCGAGTAAGACGTGAAACAAAAGGCCGAAAAGGCAAAGGTGTGATTGTTATTAGTGGTTTAGGCTTAGATGCTAAAGCATTAAAAGAATTAGCTAAAAAGCTAAAGAAAACCTGCGGTACGGGTGGCTCAGTCGTTAATGAAACCATTGAGGTTCAAGGTGACAAACGTGACGTAATACAGCAGGTTTTAGAAAAGGCAGGTTTTAAAGTTAAATTTACCGGCGGTTAAGGCGTGCTTCGGCCTTCTCCGGATGAAAGTATTAAACCTCGTAGCTTTTCCTACCCGATAAAGCATGAGATAAAGTATTACCATCAACATACTCTAATTCTCCCCCTACCGGTACACCATGAGCAATGCGAGAAATATTGATTTGATATTGTTGAGCAAGCTCAGCAATATAATGCGCTGTAGCCTCCCCTTCTACCGTAGGGTTTGTCGCTAAGATAACCTCAGTAAAATGCCCACACGAAAACTGCTTAGCCAGAATATCTAAACCTAAATCGTCCGGACCAATACCGTCTATGGGAGATAAATGCCCCATCAAAACAAAATACTTGCCAAAGAATTCACCTGTTTGCTCAATCGCAATAACATCACCAGGTGTTTCAACAATACATAAAGTAGTCGCAAGTTGACGTTTTGGGCTCTGACAAATTTCACATAAGTCTTCTTCGGTAAAATTTCGACATTGTTGACAGTGACCAATATCCGTCATCGCTCTTGCCAACGTACTCGCAAGTTTACTGCCTCCACGGCGATTACGTTCAAGTAATTGAAAGGCCATGCGCTGTGCGGACTTAGCACCAACACCCGGTAAACACTTTAGTGAATCAATTAACTCTTGTACAAGTGGACTAAATTTCATAAATAACAGCTACCTTTCAATATATTGGCTAATTTTAATAAAATTCACTAACAAATAGTAGCGCTTATTGAAAAACATTTACCTTCACTCAAGCTACTTATGCAGAAGACGTCTCCGAAGGTATCACAGAAGGTGTATCTGAAGACAAGCGCTGCTGTCTCAGCTCAGACGGTAACTCATCAAACATCAACTTAAAGTGCCGACTAAAATAACTGTGATCAGAGAACCCCGATTGATAGGCTATTTGGGCAATAGGTAGCTTTGTTTCGACCAATAATCGTCTGGCATTATCTAAACGGATCTGACGAATAAATTGCTTAGGGGTTTTGGCCAAGTATTTTTTAAAACGCCTTTCTAATGCACTAACCGACAAGTGTGCCACTTGTGCTAGTTTCTCAATTGAGAGTTCGATATGAAAATTATCCCTTATGTATTGCACTGGAACTTTTAATTCATCGATACCCGATAAGGTTTTCACTGTTTTTTGTAAATGTCGGGTCACTCCATATGAGCCAATGATTTCAGAATTTTCATCAAGCAGTGGTCGTTTGGAGGTAGAAAACCAAGCAAGTTCACCTGATTTGTTGATATTCATTTCCAAGCGGTCAGTAACCGTTTCACCAGACATCACTTTTTGATCATCAGCAATAAATTGTTTTGCTATATGGTTGGGAGATAAATCACTATCTGACTTTCCCAAAACTTGCTCAAGGTTTTTATAACCAAGGTGTTCAACAAACATTTGATTAGCGTAAACCACCCTAGTCTGGGTATCTTTTATCCAAAAAATGATATCAGGCAACATATCAAACATAGTAAGAACTTGTTTAACACTAACTTGATTTAACAGCGTGTCTTTGAGCATAGTGATTACATAATAAAGAAATATGCCTTGATAGTAGCAAGAACTATAAATAAGTAAACGCCGATTTTGTTGCATCAACAACCGATTTTATATTAACCATTATGGTTTGTGGTCGATATACTGAATTCAATCAAAATTATCCAACCAAGCTTATCTTCGTTAGTTTTTCATAGTCAGTTGAGTAGCAATATGAATAGTGTTCGACCAAAAAAAGTTCGTCTAGGTATGGTTGGTGGTGGTGAAGGTGCCTTCATTGGAGGCATTCATCGACTAGCTGCACAAATGGATGGGAAAATTGAATTAGTCTGTGGAGCATTTAGTTCAAATCCTGAGAAAGCAAAAGCATTCGGTAAAACGCTCTTTCTTTCTGATGAACGTTGCTATGCCTCTTATGAAGAAATGTTTGCACGAGAAGCAAGGTTAGACCGAGCAGAACGCATGGAGTTGGTTGCTATCGTAACACCCAACCATCTGCATTTTCCTGTCGCCAAACTTGCGCTTGAGTATGGCTTTCATGTGATTAGTGATAAACCAGCGACCTTGACCTTGGATCAAGCAATAGAGCTAAAGTCTATTATTGAAAAGACTGGTTTACTTTACGGTCTAACCCATACCTATACCGGTTACCCCATGATTAAAGAGGCCAGACATCGTCTTAAACAGGGACAGCTGGGACAAATTAAAAAGATTATTGTTGAATATCCACAAGGTTGGTTAGCATCTAAAGATGATGAAAACAGTAAACAAGCATCTTGGCGATTAGACCCAAATAAAGCCGGTATTAGTTGCTGTATGGCAGATATTGGCATTCATGCAGCTAATTTAGCCGAATATGTCACAGGTCTTAAAATCACCTCATTATGTGCAGAGTTAACCATCAATGTTGAAAATAGGTTATTAGATGATGACGGCACAGTTATGTTGCGCTTTGATTCAGGCGCACATGGAATCTTACTTGCCAGCCAAGTCTGTGTTGGTGAAGAAAATAGTCTTAAACTGAGAGTTTATGGCGAACATGCCAGCATTGAATGGTCACAACTCGAGCCAAACAGTTTGTGGTTAAAATTTTCAGACCAAGCTTCCCAATTAATAAGAACGGGGGTTGGTCAGATGGCCGAGGAAACCTTAGCTTGTATGCGTACTCCCGCAGGACATCCTGAAGGGTATTTGGAAGCTTTTGCCAATATATATCTGCAGTTTGCTAAGCAAATTCGACAGCATCATGATGACAATACTGTGGCTAACAGTACTAATGCTAAAGATAATGTTAACGCGAGCTGTGGTATCCCCGGCATTGATGAAGCTATCAGAGGTATGGCATTTATTGAAAATGTAGTTGCCGCCAGTCAATCGGAATTTAAATGGCATAACTTCTCTTTAAATCCAGCAGATATTAAACCAAGAACGATCAATGAGATTACCAGGGACAACAAGGAAGCGAATGATGAATAAAATTAAAGGCCCTGCCATTTTTCTTGCCCAATTCATGAGTGATGAATCACCATTTAATGATCTAAGCTCTCTTTGTCACTGGGCAGCAAGTCTAGGTTATAAAGGTATTCAATTACCAACCGATCCAAAGTTAATTGATCTTGCTAAAGCTGCCCAAAGCCAAGAATACTGTGATGAGATTACCGCCATAGTGAACAAGGCTGGTTTACAGATAAGCGAACTTTCTACGCATTTACAAGGTCAGCTTGTGGCAGTTAACCCTGCTTATGATCAAATGTTTGATGGTTTTGCTCCTGAGCATGTTCGCAATAACCCTGACGCACGAACTGATTGGGCTATTGAGCAATTAAAGTTTGCTGCAAAGGCAAGTAGCCGTCTTGGTTTAAAAGCACATGCCACTTTTTCTGGTGCTTTACTTTGGCATACTTTCTACCCTTGGCCACAACGTCCCCCAGGTTTAGTTGAGTTAGGTTTTGCAGAGTTAGCCAAGCGCTGGTTACCTATATTAGATGCTTTTGAGCTGGCCGAAGTCGATGTTTGTTTTGAGCTTCACCCCGGTGAAGATTTGCATGATGGCGCCAGCTTTGAACGTTTTCTTGAAGCCGTAGATAATCATCCGAGAGCAAATATTCTTTACGACCCAAGCCACTTTGTCTTACAGCAACTTGATTATTTAGCCTTTATTGATATTTATCATCACAGGATAAAAGCCTTTCATGTGAAAGATGCTGAGTTTAATGCTTCAGGTCGCTCTGGTGTGTATGGAGGATATCAATCCTGGCAAGACCGCCCCGGTCGCTTTCGTTCTCTAGGTGATGGCCAAATTAATTTTAATGCTATTTTCAGTAAACTTACTCAATACGGTTACCAAGGTTGGGCTGTTTTAGAGTGGGAGTGTTGCATAAAACACCCCGAAGATGGCGCAAAAGAAGGCGCAGTTTTTATCAATAAACACCTTATTAACCCGACCGATAAAGCCTTTGATGATTTTGCCGCGGTAACCAGTGATAACACTATTAATAAACAGCTTTTAGGGCTGTAACATTTACCATTCAATATTAACCAAGAGGAAGAGCGAACATGACAAAAACAACAAACAGTTCATCTCTGCTATTTAGAGCATGTTGCCTAGCACTAACCGTCACAGCGATGACTTTTGCTATTCGCGCTGGCATATTGAGTCAGTTAAGTGATGACTTTGGCCTGAGTGATAGTCAGCTAGGCTGGGTTAACTCTATGGCATTCTTAGGCTTTCCTGTCGCCATGATGATTGGCGGGTTTTTATATAACCAGCTTGGGGCAAAAAAATTACTGATTACCGCCTTTATTTGCCACCTCGCGGGGTTAATATTAACCATAACGGCTACTGACTTTTGGGGCTTACTGGTTTCTAGCTTCTTTATTGGCTTTGCTAATGGCTCAGTAGAAGCAGGCTGTAATCCGTTGATTGCGAAAATATATAAAGATAATAAAACCACCATGCTTAACCGTTTTCATGTTTGGTTCCCCGGTGGCATTGTTATTGGTGCAATAACTTCTAAGTTTATGACCGATGCAGGCCTAGGCTGGAAACTACAAATAGCCGTGATGTTACTCCCTACGCTGATTTATGGTTTTATGGTCATTAGACAACAATTTCCACAACTGCATAAAACAATAACCACATCGACATTAAGTAATATTAAAGCCCTATCAACGCCATTATTTATCTTTATGGTACTGTGCATGACCTTAACCGCAACCACTGAGCTTGGTACTCAACAATGGATTGACAGAATATTAGCCGCATCAGGTGCATCGCCTATGCTGATAATGGCCATGATCACAGGTTTAATGGCTGTTGGTCGCTATTTTGCCGGCCCTGTTATTCATCGATTAAACCCTGTAGGTGTCTTACTTTCATCAGCCGTTATTGCCACTGCTGGTATTTATAGTATGAGTATCGCCACTGGTAGTGCAGTTTATTTCTCCGCTATTTTATTTGCCATAGGCGTGACTTACTTTTGGCCAACCATGATAGGTTTTATTGCCGAATATGTACCAGAAACTGGTGCATTAGGTTTATCGCTAATTGGTGGTGCGGGCATGTTTGCAGTGAGTCTGTGGAACCCCGTGATAGGTCAGTGGATAGATAGTGCTAGAGTACAAGCAACGAGTGTAACGACTAATGCTTTAGAGGCAGAATTATTGGCAGGTCAAAGTGTACTGGAAAATTTAACACTATTCCCTGTGGTATTAATCTTTGCCTTTGCTTTATTATATTTTTATATGAATAAACGCAGTGCAACAAAACTAGTCGCCACTGATTCATGAGTAAAGGAAATACGATGAAAGAACATTACAATGAAGAGCCTTATATTGAAGTAAGCTGTATTGAAGAAAGCAATATGGCTAATGAATCACGTCGTAAGTTTTTACGTGGTTTATCTTTTCTCGTCGGTGGGACTGTGGCAACTGCATTAGTAAGTGGTAACTCACTCGCTGTTGCTATGGAACATTCACTAAAGCCAGTAATAGTGGGCAGTGACCTTTTATCTGATGGCAAAATTTTTCCCTTAAGCCAACTAAAACAGTTAAAAGATATTTGTGCCATTGTTATCCCTAAAACCGATACTTTAGGTGCTGCTGAGGTCAATACTCACGGCTTTATTGATAACCAGTTATTTCATTGTTACGGGAAAGCTAAACAAACGAAAATAAAACAGCTATTAATCCTGATAAATGATGTTGCCAAAAAGAATTTCTCACGTTCGTTTACAGAACTTAGCCAAGATCAGCAATTTAAATTATTAACCGAACTTGATCAGGGAAAAGCTAATTTTGATAAAAAACAACGAGCCGACTTTAAAGCCTTAAAACAATTAATTTGCTTCGGCTATTACACCTCTGAAGTTGGTGCATCACAAGAGTTGCGTTATCTGGCTGTACCTGGCGGTTATAAGGGGTCAATCCCTTATAAAGGTTCTGATGCAAACTGGGGTTCACAAGGCCTATATTATTAATTTTTCACTACGACAGCGTTTTAGCAATAGGATTTGAGGTAAAGATGACTGAAAATTTATACATTAATAACACCAAAGAAGTCTATGACGCTATTGTCATTGGCTCAGGTATTTCGGGTGGCTGGGCCGCCAAAGAGTTCTGTGAGCGAGGCCTTAAAACCTTGATGATTGAGCGCGGTCGTGTTGTAGAACATAGAAAAGACTATATTGGTGAGAATAAAGCACCCTGGCAACAACCACTGCGCACTAAAGTTGATAACTTATTAGTTAAAGAGCAACATCAAATTCAGCAACAGTGTTACGCCTTTACCGATGCAACTAAACATTTTTTTGGTAATGATAAAGACTTACCTTATACCACGGAAAAAGGCACCAATTTTACTTGGATAAGGGCCAATCAATTGGGTGGGAAATCATTATTATGGCACCGTCAATCGTACCGATTGGGTGAATATGACTTTAACGCCAATAAAAGTGATGGCTTTGGTAACGATTGGCCAATACGCTCTCAAGATATCGAAAAATGGTATTCTCATGTAGAAAAGCATGCAGGCATTAGTGGCTCATTAGATAACTTAGAAAATTTACCTGATGGAGAGTTTTTACCACCGTTTGAGATGAATTCACCAGAAAAGGCACTGCAAGCCAAGTTTGCTGAACTCTACCCACAAAGACCATTGATTATGGGGCGAACTGCACATTTAACTAAACCGACAAAATTACACTTATCGCAAGGACGGGTGAAATGCCAAGCAAGAAATGAGTGCCATGCAGGCTGCTCTTTTGGTGGTTACTTTTCAACACAAAGCTCTACACTACCTGCTGCGGCAGCTACTAACAATTTACACATAGCCCCTAATAGTGTGGTACACAGCCTAATTTATGATGAAAAAACCAATCGCGTAAAAGGTGTACGTGTTATTGATAATGATGATTTAACTGAGCGAGAATACTTTGCTAAAGTTGTTTTTGTTTGTGCCTCTACTATAGGCTCAACACAGATATTAATGAACTCGACCTCAAAGAAGTTTCCTAATGGTATTGCCAATAGCTCCGGCGTTTTAGGGCATTATTTAATGGATCATAACTATAATGCCGGTGCTAGTGGTGACATTGAAGGTTTTGAAGATGAAATTGACAGAGGCAGACGACCAACCGGTTTGATGATGCCAAATTTTTATTACAAACCTGATGCCAGCCGTAATTTTTTAAGAGGTTACGCTCTTGCAGGAAGCGCATACCGTGAGGGTTGGCAAAGTTTACAGCACCAAGATGGCCTTGGTGCTGACTATAAAAACAAGTTAAAGCAAGCGGGGAAATGGCGTTTTGGCTTGTACGCTCAAGGTGAAATGTTACCGCGTTTTGAAAACCAAATGCGCTTCCATCCAACACTGAAAGATAAATGGGGCATGCCACAAATTGAATTTGATTGCCAATTTAGTGATAACGAAACCAATATGATGATTGATGCCGCACAGCAAGCAGAAAAAATGCTTAAAGCCGTCGGTTTAAAGAACGTATCAAGCCAAGTAATGAACGGTCCACCTGGTTTAGCAATTCATGAACTTGGTACTGCCCGAATGGGACGAGATCCAAAAAACTCTATTTTAAATGCTTACAATCAAAGCCATGACATTCCAAACCTATTTGTTACCGATGGCGCAAGTTTTTGTTCTTCGGCAGTGCAAAATCCCAGCTTAACTTTTATGGCCTTAACAGTGCGCGCCGTAGATTACTGTGTAAAAGAAATGAATGCTAAACGAATTTAAAGAGATATTTTAAAAAGTGAGTTTAAATACATTATTTAAAAAGATACGTTAAATAAATAAAAGAGAGAGTTATGAAACTAAAAAAATTATTTAAAAAAGCAATGTCGATTATGATATTACTGCCCTTGCTAAGCAATGTTAATGCTCATACTGTGGATAGAAGCGTAAATGGGAATACTATGAATAAAGTACCTAAACTCAGTGTACAACTTTGGTCTGTTAAAGATGTTATTGGTAAAGACTTCAAGGGCACTCTAAAAACCTTAGCGGGTATGGGCTTTGAGGGGGTCGAATTTGCTGGTGAATTTGGGCCTTATAAAAATGATGCGAAAGGCTTAAAGAACTTCTTAGACTCTATTAATTTACAAGCAAGTGGTGCACATGTTTCTTTTGAACAACTCAACCCAAGTAACTTCGACAAAACGGTCACTTTTTATCAACAGCTAAACCTTGATACCTTAATTATCGGTTGGGATGAACGAGCATGGCATCCACAAGGTATTAAAGAAGTCGTTAAGTTACTTAATCAGCTAGATAAAAAATTAGCTCCTTATAATATTAAGACTGGCTTTCACAACCACGACCACGAATTTAATGACTTTCAAGGTACTACTTACTGGGACTACCTAGCAATGAACACTGCTGATTCGGTGGTATTACAGCAAGATGTTGGCTGGACAACCTATGCAGGAAAAGATGCTGTAGAGTACGTAAATAAATACCCTAATAGAACACTTACCACCCACTACAAAGTACGTATTCCTGAAGGTGTAAAAGGCAAACTACCTATTATCGGTCAAGATACCATTGACTGGCTAAACCTATTAACAGCAAATATTAATGTAGGTGGCACCAAGTGGATAGTTGTTGAGCAAGAAGAGTATCCGAATGGATTAAGCTCTCTAGATGCAGTAGCTTTATCTAAAAAAGGCTTGGATGGATATATTAAGCAACTTTAGCACAATCAGTCATTTAGATGACTAATTATCCTTATATAAGTGGTTAGCATTTGCTTTATTAAGTGAGTTTCTATAAGTTAATTATTAAAATAAAAATAATTAGAGAAGACGGACGTAGTATGAGTACTGTTCTTTTTAATACACTTGACTTAGCATTGCTTTTCACTATCTATCAATGTGTTTTATTTGCCTTTTTTTTACTACTAATAAAAAAAGGCAAAAAGCAAAGCAACGTATTATTAGCCTTGTTCCTATTGTCCTATGCGGCAATACCACTTGATACCCTGATTAATTTTGGCGAAGCATTTCGCCAATTTTCCATCGAGTTCTCACCTAATGTTTTTTATGTTTTTGGCTTAGCTTATTGGCTAGAAGCCGTATTACTACTCTTCTACGTTCGCTCTCTTATTTATAAAGACTTTAGCTTTAAAAGAATCAACCTTTTATATCTATTACCTTTTGTTCTTTACCTTTTTTATGAAACCAGTAACTGGTACATGATTGATAGTACTACTAAAATAGCGATTCTAAATGGTTACCAAATAGAGGCTGAGCCATTTCATACTCGTTTTATCAATTTGTTCAGAGAATGTTTTAGAACATTTTGTGGGGTATTGTGCTTACTTGAACTGCGCCATTACCAAAGACAAATCAAAAATAACTTTGCTGATATTGAAGATGTCGATCTTACTTGGCTCAAAATTTTAGTTATTGGCTTTCTAATCATTAAAGTACAGGCTGTATTGGTGACTATTGGTTACATGACCTCAATAGACCTGCATTTTGCTATTAATTACCCTGTCATTGGCCAACTTTCTAATTTCATGGTGATGTTTTTAATCAGCTTTCTAATATTTTTTAGCTTAGGGGTATCAAACCTCTTTCACGGTATTGATAGCTCAATCGTGACCACCCCAGAAAAACAGTCAATAGACCCTGCTCAAGTCAGTGCGCTAACACTCTATATGGAAGAGCATAAACCATATTTAAATCACCTGCTCACCTTAGATAACCTTGCTACACAAACGTTTATGCCACCACGACAGTTATCACAAGTCATTAATAGGCACTTTGAAAAAAACTTCTTTGAATTCATCAATAGTTACCGCATAGAAGAGTCCAAAATATTACTCACAAAAGAGGAGAATTCCAAAATCACCATGTTAGAAATAATGGCTCAGGCAGGATTTAACAGCAAAGCAACGTTTAATACCTTCTTTAAAAAAGTGGTCGGCATGACACCAACGCAATATAGAAGAGAGCAGCGAGAACAATAATTGAACTGTATCTATCCTATTTATTTCTTCGAGAAAGCGTAAATGACAACAGTGCTATTTAATAGCCACGACATCGTATTGTTAGTGGTTGCTTACGTCTGCTTTTTGTTTGCACTGATGACGCTGTTTAGTCGCCGTAAATCTGACTCAAGCCATTTTTTCTTAGGCTTTTTTTTATTATCCCAAGCGTGTATTTCTACCTATACATTAGCTTTATACGGTGAAGCATTTCACCACTGGTCTGTTGAAAATACACCGGCTATATTTGCAACTTTAGAGCTGGCTCTTTGGCTAGAAGGGCCGTTGTTATTACTCTATGTGCGCTCGGCTATATTCCAACAACTTCACTTTAAAAAGCGTGATTTGCTGTTATTACTGCCCTTATTTATCTACATGGTGGTGCTAGTTGTTGTTAACATTCAATTTGAATCCGAACAGGGAGCCGACTTTTTGCTTTTTTTGAGTTCAAACTACAGTCAATACTATGAACATCTACGTAATATTGGCCGGGCAGTTTTTGGTTTCTGGGCCTTTTTCACCATACGTCACTACCAAAATCACCTTTCAATAGCCTACTCTAATCCTGAGTCAGTCAATTATGCTTGGCTTAAAATCTTAGTCATTGGTTTTATTATTTTAAGATTGTGGTCTGAAAGTTACTTGCTCATTTATACCTTTGTTACGGCAATTTTTGACACGTCAGCGGTTACTTTAATCGATTTCAATTTAATGGGGGTTTTAGAGAATTATGGCCAATTATTACTCATATCTACTTTGTTATTTTTTGCTTTATCAGACCCTCGCAATATTCTAAGGGTAAGTAAAGAAACGCTCGATGGCATTACTAAAGCTGATACTGCTAATACAGATTTAACTAAAGCAGATAAGCCTAATACTTATTCACCTGAACAAGTTGCCCGCGTCTGTAAGCACATGGAAAAACAACGGCCCTATTTAAACAGCCAGCTAAAAATTGATAATTTAGCCCAACAAGTGTCTCTATCACCTAAGCTACTTTCTAATTTAATCAATCGAGAGTTTAACGTTAACTTTTTTGAATACATTAATAGCTATCGTTTAAAGGAGATATGCTCCTACCTTGTTGATCCTGAGATGGATGAGCAATCGATAATTGATCTTGCCTTTCTTGCCGGCTACAACAGTAAAAGCAGCTTTAATCGATTATTTAAAATAGACACAGGGAAAACGCCTTCACAATTTCGAAAAGAAAGATAATTTATCCATTCTAGGTACACATTATTCAAATTAATAAAAAACATTAACTATATGTAGCCACTGTAAATTTCCCTACCTCCCATAATTAGTTACAGCGCTTTATTAACACTTAAATAAATCAAATTTTATTAGCTACTTAATCAGTACAACCTTCATTAACATAAAGTTGAACGTACAGTTATTGTACTTATCTCAAGTTGAGACGACTTCTGAAAAGCAACATTTTATTGTTATTTTCGATGTTGAAGTTCTTTGAATTTATTTCGACAAAACAAGAATTAACTTACTAGCTCTGGAGTTAATAAGACCCCAAAGGTTAACCATGTTGCTGATGAGTCAATACTTAAAAGCAATTAAAAATAATAACAATCAAATTTAAAATATTTACAGGTAAGTATAATGATGCTGAATTTACGCTCTAGTTTTACTCTTTTTCAAACAGGCGCCAAAACAATAAATAAAACTTTTTTTTTAGGTAGCTTATTAATATTAAGCGCATGTGGCGGACCATCGTCAACAGAGCCAGAGGTCACTGATACCAATAAAACACCCGATATTATTACCCCAGAACTACCTGTTGCAACGGCCTTATTAATAGAAGCAGAAGATTATGTGCGCTTTTTAGATACCACGGAAGGTAACGAAGGTAATGCTTTTCGTAATGACAATGTAGATATTGAAGAAATGATCGATGGCAGTGGTTTTATCATCAGCTATACCGAGGCTGGTGAATGGTTAGAATACGATATCACCCTCACGGCGGGAGATTATATCCTAACAACTACTGTTGCTTCAGAGCTGGGTGGTGGCAATTACTCCATATTTATTGATGATAAATTAATTGCTACTGATAGTGTCGATAAAACTGGCGGCTGGCAAGTTTTTGAAAACCACGATATTGCCTTATTTAATGCCACAGAAGGCGCTCATACTTTACGCCTAACCATCAATTCTGGTCCATTCAATGTAGATACCATCAACTTTAAAGTAGATGATGGCAGCTTTATTCCTCCAGTAGTTATACCTGAAGAAGAGCCTTTAAAACTGCCTGATGTTGAGGTGGTTATAGATGCTAACCCGATCAGCCCAGAAGTAGCCGTTAGTGACATGGGCATAGGCATCAACTTAGGTAATACCTTAGACGCGCCATCAGAAGATTCTTGGGCACCTGCGGCAGAAGAGAAATTCATAATTGATTTTAAAGAAGCAGGTTTCAAACATATCAGAATTCCCGTTACTTGGCATGGCCGTACAGAGTCCTCAGCTCCATATGAAATAGATTCTGCAGAAATGGATAGAGTCGAAACTATAGTTGATTGGGCGCTAAAGCAAGACCTTTATGTCATTCTAAATGCCCATCATGAAAGTTGGTTCAAGGATAACTATACAAGCCAAAGAAATCGTAATCGATTAGACGCTATTTGGCTACAAATCGTCGAACGTTTCAAACATAAATCAGCTAAGTTGCTATTTGAAATCTTAAATGAGCCAACAGGATTAACTATTGATAATGTTGATGAAATAAACGTTCGAGTACTTGATATCATTCGCCGTACAAACCCTACACGTTTAGTGGTATTTTCTGGCAATGGTTTCACCCCAATTGACTCTTTATTGGCAACGGAAATCCCTGATACAGATGATGATTATTTGATTGGTAACTTCCATGCATATGATCCCTGGCCATTTGCAGGTCAATGTCTAAGACGCTGGGGCACAGCAACAGATATCGCTGAGTTAAGTGATATTTATCAAAAAGCTCACAACTGGTCAGTTGAACACGATATCCCGGTGACCGTTAATGAATTTGGTGTTGCACACTTTGACTTTACTGCACCTGAAAATGTCTGTGATGAAGCTGATCGTTTAAAATATATAGAAGCTCATGTGAATTTCGCCACAGAGCATGGCATTGCGGCAACCTTCTGGGATGATGCAGGCTCGTTCAGTACTTATAACCGTGCCGAGTATAGCTGGGGGCCTGAAAAAAATATTCTCGTAGCACCAAACCTGCCCTAAAAATCACCTAACCTTTAACAGCTATAAAATGTCCCTCTGCACTTTATGTAGGCGGACATTTTGATCCAAAAACCAGCGACTTCTCTACTAAAAATAGTTCAATCATAGGTATTACCGATAGTTGAACGTTCAAATGTCGCTTATGGTAAATGATTGGGCGAAGCGCTTAATCAAATATTTTATGCTCTCTGCATAATTAATAACCTTGTAACTCTCCATGTTGATAAGTAACAATAATAACCACAAAGCAACTGCGCCTGCCGTTGAAAAACCTCTCCAATTCCAATTATTTATTCCCCTACTCAGCCTGCTTATTTGCTCTTTTATCACCTTTGCTAGCCAAGTAACTATTGCTCCACAAATTGTAAAATCAGCAAGCAACATTTCTGCGGTAGCTAAGTCTGCGGTGGCTGAGCATGGTCAATTATCGATTAAAGATGGTCAATTGGTCAATCAACAGAAACAAGAAATTTCTTTAGCTGGGCCAAGTTTATATTGGAGCAATAATGGTTGGGCAGGAGAAGATTTTTATCAAAAAAATGTTATCAATAATATCAGCCAACAGTGGCAAGCTTCCATTGTGAGGGCAGCTATGGGCGCAGACTTTAAAGGCAGTTACTTAACTCACCCCGAAGACAATTTAAAACGAGTTGAGAGGGTTATTGAAGCAGCCGTTGAAAACGGACTGTATATCATCGTAGATTGGCATTCTCATCATGCTGAAAATCATACCAAAAAAGCCATAGAGTTCTTCCAGCACATTGCGAGGAAATATGGTCACTTGCCTAATATAATCTATGAAATATATAACGAGCCTTTACAAGAGACTGACTGGCATAGTGTCATTAAACCCTACTCACTCAAGGTGATTTCAGCGATCAGAGCCATTGATAGTGACAATGTTATTCTCATCGGCAGCCAGTCATGGTCACAAGATGTAGATATTAGCGCAAAGGATCCAATAACAGGTTTTAGTAACTTAGCTTATACCTTGCACTTTTATGCCGGTACTCACAAGGATGAACTGCGCGCTAAAGCTCAAGTAGCACTTGATGCTGGCCTAGCGTTATTTGTTTCTGAGTGGGGTAGCGTTTCAGCAGACGGCACTGGTGATGTTGATTATCAAGAAACAGAGAAATGGCTGGCCTTTATGAGAAAAAACCAACTATCACATTGCAGTTGGTCACTTTCAAAAAAAGAGGAAGGCGCTTCAATATTTAAACCAAGCGCTTCAACATCAGGTCCTTGGTCAGATAAAGACTTCACAAAAAATGGCCTTTATTTAAAAGAAATCATTCAAAACTGGGGTTAACAACTAGGATTAAAAATTTATGAATTTAAAGCACACCATCACAGCATTTATTGCTATGACACTTTGCACAGCTTCCTTATACAGCACTGCGACTTTTGCTGAACAAGGTAAATTCTATGCTAAGAAGCAGTATTCAGGACAAGAAATACCAAGCTTTAGCCAAAATAAAGATAGGCTACCTAAACCTATTTTCGATGCTAAACCCGAATATATTGATTTTTATTATCGTGCTTGGCAAATTGGTTTTGAACACTTTAAAAAACCGCAAACAACTAGTCCTTTTGTTTCAAATTTTATCGATGAAGCCTTTAACGACAATATATTTTTATGGGACATGAGTTTTTCAACCATGTGGGGCAACTACGCTCATCATATTTTTCCAAGCATTGATGGTTTAGATAATTTTTACCGTACCCAAATGAGTGATGGTGAAATAGTTCGTGAGGTTGGCGAGAAAGATGGCCATTTGGGCGTTATTGGCTGGTCTGAGCCAGGCACCGAAGGCAACCTAAACCACCCTATTCTGCCTTGGGCGGAACTTGAGTCTTATAGAATCACCAACAACAAACAACGACTCGCCGATGTGTATTTACCGCTACAAAAATACCGCGAAAGTTTTAGTAAAATTTATCATGCCGAATCTGGTTTATACCTTACCGATAAGGCTGCAATGGATGACTCGCCACGCAATGAACAAATGCTTGCTGGTATCGATGTCGCCGCTGAGATGGTTATTTTTGATCTTTGGTTGGCTGAAATGGCGACAGCATTAGGTAAAAGTGCTGATGCCCAAAAGTATATTGCTCGAGCTGATGACTATGCAAAGTTTATCAATGAAAAACTTTGGGACGACAAAACGGGTTTTTATTATGATTGGGGCAAAGATAACAAACGTATGACTATGCGCACCATAGCCGCATTTTGGACTATGTTAGGTAAAATCCCTAATCAAGAGCAATTGGCAAAGTTAATAGTCCACCTTAACGATCCCAAGTCTTTTAATACCAAACATAGGGTACCTACTCACCCGGCAGATGAAGTTGGATTTAACGGTGACTATTGGGCGGGAGCTATCTGGGTTCCAACAAATACCATGGTAATTCAGGGCCTTGAAGTAAATAATGAGTTTACCCTAGCACGTGAAATAGCTATGAATCACCTTGATAATACTACGCAGGTTTTCCTAGACACCAATACCGCTTGGGAGAACTATACGCCACTAGAAATTAAACAAGGTCGTAAAGCCAAGCCTGATTTTATCGGCTGGTCGGGACTTGCACCGATTAATTATTTGATTAAACATGCCATTGGACTTCGCATCAATGCGCCAAAAAATGAAATTACTTGGCGCATCAACGAACTTGGCCGTCATGGCATTGAAGGTTTACGCTTTAATGGTCAAGGAGAAGCAATGAATTCAGTGGACTTAATTGCTAAAAAACGAACAAGTCTCACTGATGATATTGATATCAACATCCAATGTCGACAAGCTTTCACCCTGAATATTATTAGCCGGCACGCCCAGAAAAGTTATCAACTAAATTGTCAGAGTAAAATAAATATAGTCTTTAAACATCAGCTTTAAAAATAGTTGATAAATCAACTTAAATTAGCTTTATCTTGTTATTAAGCAATTATTTAGCGAATTATTTAACATTTAATAGATAAATAATTGAAAGCGCTTACAATCAACAGAGACATAACAAACGGAGTTGAGGTAGCAGTATGCGTAAACATAGAATAAGTTTCGCTGATATAAACATTATCAGCGACAGCATTGCCGAATTAATTATTGACGAAGGCGTTGGAGTATCCATAGAAATGGTTGAAGAATATGATAACTTTCTGGCCTGTATATTCAACGGTGACTATGGTGTATTAATCAATAAAATTAATAATTACTCTTATAGCCTAGGCGCACAATTCATTATGGGCTCTAACGAACATATAATGGCGATTGCTGTGGTTAATTATAGCGAGCAAGGTAGGCAATCCAGTAAAGAAATTGCCGGTAGACGTATTGTTGATCAGTTAAATGTAAAAACATTCTCAGGTTTGGAATTAGGTTGGCAACAAGCATTGTCCTGGTTACAAAACGAGATCGACATCACTAAAGTGACCTCAATATAATAAAGGCGCCTAAGAAAAATATTGATGAGATAAGCTAAAAATCTTATGTAATTAGCTTATGGATCAAGCGAGAGCCATAAGTTTTTCTTGCTTTGAAGCTGTTTGGTTTTTTCACTCAACAATGGATTTTCAAGTTTAAAAACAGCCCTATTTCCAATATTAAGCTGAGCCATAAGTCTTGGTGGAGCCTTTAGGCGATAAAATAATTGATCAAATTTACCTTTATTAATCGCACGCGTTAAACCAACTTGTAGCCGATTAGCCAGTGCTGAGTTTTTTTTGTTAACAAAAAAATATAACGGTGCGGTGTATTGCAGTATCAAATGGCTTTCCAGAGCCAACATTGGGTACTGTGCCAACTCTTTACGCACCTCGGTTATTGCCCGAGGGATATAATCAAAGCGTCGCCTTGCTAACATAGTGTGTAGTGATCTTGTCAGTGCATCAACAGTAGGAATATTATTAGCACGCAAAATTTCTGTATCTGGCCAGTTAAGACCTTGCCCAGCAAGTAAAGTATTTAACTCTGACAGTGAATTAATGTCAGAAAAGATATTTTGATCACCATCACGTATTAAAAAAACCCGAGAGCCCATCAACCCTTTTAATAAGGGAACATATATCGCTTGTAATATTTGCTCTCGTTTTTTTGAGGTCATAGCCCACAGCACATCAATATTCTGCTCAGAACTAAGCATATTAATGCTGCGTTGTTGAACCATATTAATATTCACGGGAACCAATTGGTAAGGACCAAAATCATCTAGAGTTTCCTCTAACGCCAACTTCAATAAACTGCCATAATATTTTTCATTATCATCAAACAGCGAACTTTGGTTATAACGAACAATTAGTGACTTAGATGTATGCTTAACTGCTTGCTTAATCGCTTGAGTAACCTTTGCTTCAACCTCTGTAGTAATCGTTTGTGCCGTTAGAGTATAAGAAGCCAATAACAGCAGAAAATTGACAATAAAAATAGCTAAGTAAGGCATAGGAAAGTAATCTTCTCTTTTATAAATACCTTATGGGTATCATGAAGTTATTCTTTTTCTGTTATCAAAGTAGCGACGATAGCAGGATGATCTGAAGGGTAAGCACTTATCTTTTTTGCCTTGCCGGTAAGACCCTTAACAAAAAGACAATCAATACCAGCGTTTTTAAGCAAGGTCATCTTAGCATTTGACTGCACTAATGCGACCTCGCGACTATCACAACGAGTATTAAAGTCACCCAATAATATTTTCGGGTAGGGCTTCATTGCATTTAGCTGAGCAGCGGTTTCTCCAGCATTGGCTCCCCTAGTTTCAACACTTTCATGATCCCAATGAACATTGACTAGCAGATAACGGTTATTTAGTTTTTCTATCACTGCATATTCACCCGTTCTGGTGGCGTTTGGACCATCAGTTAAGTCGAATCGGCCTGATTCGATAAAGCTATTTCCCAGACAACGATTAATAAATATTTGAAATTTATGTTGCCAACATTGCCCTAAGGATTTAGCTAAGGTGATAGCACGCTGATAATCTGTCGGTAGCTTGTTGTTAAGTTCATTATGCTTAAGCTGCCAGTCTTCAACACCTTCTTGAATACCTAAAACATCAACTTTATGCTTGTTAACGAGTTGCGCATAATCATCACTGTGCTGTGGCATGGTTTTCCAGCCATAGATGTTTAACGACATCACTGTGATTGTCTTATTTCCTTTCTTAACAACTGTTTCAGCAAGTGGGTCGAAGGAAACAAACAATGCAGTCAATAATAAAATTGTTGCTTTAATAAATGCTGTCATCTTATTTAAGTAAATCACTCAACTGATGGGATAATAGCCATTGATAAAGATCATCACCTGAGTAAATACGTGTCCAAGCATCATGACCTTTATCTTCATGCACAGTAAAACGCACATTGTTATGACCTAACTTTTCGAGCTTAGTTAATCCTGCATAAAAATACTGAATATTAACCGCACTATCTCTACCGCCGGCAAATTGCCAAACAGCTAACTTATGCTTTGCTATTGGCGCCATCAAGCTAGGATGTCCCCAGCCGACTACAGGTGCTATAGCTGCAAATCGCTCTGGGTGTTTACTTGCCAGATACCAAGTGCCAAAACCGCCATAACTTAACCCCGACAAATAGGTTTTATCAGCGTTGACTCGATACTTGTTTTGTACGCTATCCAACATAGCAATCAAATCAGTCTCAAGCAGTTCCCAACCTTGAGGTAATAAAGGTGCAACGTCACTCATATCTGTTAGTGAAGCCATTCTTTGAATATCTGTATTAGTTTCAAATGCTGCACTGCGTTTTGGTACACCTTGATCTAACCTTTTGGGAATATTACCTTTTGAGCGATTATCAATATAGCTAATGCCCTTTTTATCAAAGCCAAACATATGCAGTTGCGGTGAAATAATAATAAAAGGTAAATCTTTTTTCTGTATCCAAGCCTCATGTAAAGGTCCTTGCATCAAAACAAAGTCTAATTCATCTTGGCCATTGCCGCGCTCACCATTACCGTGTAAAAACAGCATCACCGGCCATTTTTTATCTGGCTTAGAGTGATATCCTTTAGGTAAATAAACAAAATACTCTCGTTTACTTTGATCAATACTACTTTGGTAAGCTTCCCGTAATAATTGCTCTTGAGATTGTTGAACAGTAGAGGTGTTATTGTCTGCTTGCTTAACATTACTCGTACAGCCGATTAGAAAACTTGTCATCATTAAACAAAGCATTAGTTTTTTCATATTGTTCCAAAACCTCCGTAATTTCATTCAATATATATGGGGAGTTAACCTAGTCTAGCCTTTTGTATCAGGGATTAGCCAAACATTGTTTTCAATATCTACTTTACCCCGCATTTGCTCAACCACTACTTGGTCAATCACTTTAATAGCTCTTTGCACCATCATGGTAAAAGTATCTTCACCTAATTGATCAGGAGTATGATCTGGAAAGTTTCTGCGCGTACGGTGAATCCAATAACTTTCTGATAAATTATCCTGGCCAAAGGCTTGTGCTACACCGTCTTTACCAATCATAAAGCCTAATAGTCCGCCCCAAGTCGCCGTTGGGTTATCTGAATCCCAGCCAGTCAAGGTGCCTATTTGAATGGTGCGAACAATATCACCTTCACCATAAAATAAACTCACTAAGCTGGCAGCAAAGTTAATGCCGGCTTCAAAGGGGTCTTTATAAACATAACCATCGGCATTGTTAACTTGATAACGCTGATAAACTGCATCACGGGTCTTTTCCCAATCATCTTTATTTGAGTTTTGCTGATAAGCATTATGGATAAAATCATACATTTTTGCTGGTGTAGATTGCTCTGGTAAAATGAGCCTTGCCTGCTCAGCTAGCCACTGAGTTTGCTGCTGCATAGTAAGTGATTTATCTACTTTCGATGCTAAAGAATGCATGGTGATATAAAACTGAGAAATCCACTGAGCATCACCTTTTGCAGATACCCTAATAGGCAAATGTGCCATTTTTAATGCAACATCAGATCTTACTGGTGCCAACAAACCAAATATTTCTGTAGTCAGTTGGGCATCAATCATCATGTATTTACTATTATTTTTCGGATCACTGGTTTCAGGCGGTAACATGCCCTGCGCCATGAGTATTCTAGCTTGTTCATTAGCTTCCCATAAAAAGTTCTCTTTAACCGCTTTCGAATCAGGAAATTTTTTGAAAAGCGGCGCATCCTCTTCCGAGTAAGTATGCGTTAACCAACCTGTTCTGACTTGCTCTGCGCTCAACAGACTCGTTTGCTGTGATTCATGTAAGTACTGATACATGTATTCAATATCGGTATCATCATCAGCTCCCCAAGGCTGGCCCTTTTCAACAAAGAAAAAATCGATGGTATCACTATGAGGTACACCTTCTCCCCAAATGGCAGGTAAATCCTTACTACCCCAATCTGCATCGGTATAAAACGGCATAGTGGCAGTTGTACCTACCTTATCCATTTCAGTCACTAAGCCAGTCCAGTTAGCAATACTTTGCCCTAGCCAAAAGCCATGTAACTTATCTTGGTAGCCAGCTCTTGAAACAGTAATAAACCCACTTATCTCATTTTTAAGGTGTTTTTTGTCTTTAGTGGCATCACTAACAACTTCAGTGGTAACATTTCCTGTGCACGCAGGTAATGAAACGACCATAACAGAATATAAAAAGAGCTTGGCTAGTTTCATTGAGTATCTCCAGTGGGTTTACATTGGCATTAGTTTTTACGGGTAAGCAATTAGCTGTTAAACGGTAGCTTTGCGCTATTGTGAATAAACACTCTGGCTAAGCGAAAATACACTTAGCCAGACGTTATATTTATTGTTGGTAGGTAAAACGTTTCTTCAATTTGATTTGATCAAGTGAAGTACCAAGTAATACTTCAAACTCACCAGCTTCGGCTAACCAATCATTTCTGCTGATATCCCAAAAAGATAAATCGCGTTTAGTAAGTGTAATACTGACTTGCTTGCTTTCTCCTGGTGCTAAAAAGACTTTAGCAAAACCTTTCAGCTCTTTTGCTGGTCTATCAACACTTGACTCAACATCATGTAGATATAATTGCACTACTTCAGCGCCAGCGACTTTACCGGTATTCTTAACCATTGCTGTTACAGTAATATTGTCGACCGCAGTGATGTTTGATGCCGATAAAGCTATATCAGTTAAAGCAAAGTTGGTATATGAAAGACCATGACCAAAGGCAAAACTAGGCTTGATATTTTGTTGTTCAAACCAACGATAACCTATAAATACGCCTTCTGTGTATAAACTTTCAATAGCGTTATAGTCATTTAAAGCAATCGGAGCAGTATCCTCTAAACGTGCTGGTAAAGTAATTGGCATTTTACCACTTGGGTTAACATCACCGGTTAAGATATCAGCAAAAGCATGACCTGCCTCCATACCGCCATACCAACCCCAAACGATGGCATTAGCTTGCTCTGCCCAAGGCATTTCAACAGCTGAGCCAGCAACGAGGAATATTACGGTTTTCTCATTCGCAGCAAGTAGCTTACTAATAATCTCATCTTGTGAGTTAGGGAGTTTCATATCAGGTCTATCGATTGACTCTCTATCATCACCGTGACTCAAACCACCAAAATAGATAACTGCATCAGCTGCTTTTGCTGCAGCAACATACTCTGCTTCACTGCTAAATAATTCACCTGGCGCATTCCAACCTAAGGTGAAGTGTTGATTGCCATCATATTGGATTTCAAAAGAGTAAGACTCTCCCGCTTTTAATTCGATACCATGGGTTAATTCAGCGGTACTTGCTTGCTCTGTATTAACTTGATGAGCACTAGCTTGGTGAGTAATGACAGTGTCATTATTAATTTTTAATTGAAAATTCCCTAAGGTCTCAACATTTAACTGATGCAAACCGGTAGTTAACGGCTTGATCTTTGCCGTCATAGTTATGTGCTGAGTTATGCTTGTGTCTTTAGCTTTAAATTTAGAATCAACTATCCAAGCCTTATCAGTTATATTTTCACGGCTCGACTCTTTAAAGTAGGATACATTCCATGCAGGAGTTCCTGTCCAATGACGACTCTCAACATAATCACTGGCAATAGCAGCTAACTCACTGCTGCGAGCTCTCATTACCGTGATATTTACATCTTCGCCAAATTTTGCTTTTAAGCCTTGTAATGGCGTCACTTCATATAAAGATTTTACTTCTGAAGAGCCACCACCCGTGCCATGTGCTTTATCCGTATTAGGACCAAGTACTAAAATATTTTTGATTTTATTTTTATCAAGCGGTAAAACTGATTGTTCACCCACCGTATCATTTTTCAATAACACCACGCCTTCAGTGGCAATTTTACGTGCAGCCACTTGGTGGGCTTTAGTATTTCTAGCCCCAGGTAAACGGTTTTCGTCATACATTCCTATGGTATGTTGTACTCTTAAAATACGTCTAGCTTTTTCATCAGCAACTGATTCTGGAATCTTTCCAGCTTCAATCATATGCAAAAAAGGTTTAGCTAAAAAGTAGTCTTGATAATCATCAACATTAGTACCCATTTCTAAATCTAAGCCATTTACCGCAGCGTCATAGGTATTAATATCAACATGCCAATCAGTAAGTAACACGCCTTTATAGCCCCACTCACCTTTTAATATATCCATAACTAAATGTTTGCTTTGATTCGCATTAGTGCCAAAATACTCATTATATGAGCCCATCATACCAAGCACGCCGCCTTCTTTAACTGCCGCTTCAAAGGCAGGTAAATAAACTTCTCTAAGCGTACGTTCATCAGGCTTGGCATTGACGCCGGTGCGGTTTAATTCTTGGGTATTCAATGCATAATGTTTAACGGTAGCTGCAACATCATTGGCTTGAATAGCTTTGATTTGTGGTACTACTAATTTTGCCGCTAAAATTGGGTCTTCGCCCATATATTCGAAGTTTCGGCCGTACAAAGGCAGGCGCGCTAAGTTCACACCAGGACCTAAGATAAAGTCTTTTTTCCTGTCACGTGCTTCTGCACCTAATACTTGACCATGCAAACGAGCAATCTCAACATCCCAACTCGCCGCAACTGAGGTAAGGTGAGGTAAATAGGTAGAGTGATCATCGGTCCAATCAGCCGATGCCCAAGTATGACGTTCTATTTGATGACGTACACCATGTGGGCCATCAGATAACCACATTTCAGGAATGCCAACGCGTTCAATGGCATTAACATGGAACTTACCACTGGCATGAGCCAAAGAGACTTTTTCAGCTAAGGTCATTTTTGACAATAGCGTTTCAACATCTTGCTCAACACTTACCAAACGCTCATCAGATTGTGGCTGGCCCTGCAGAGCATCTTCTTGGGCAATAGTGGTTTCATTGTCATTAACACAACCACTAACCGCGGTACTTAGAGCAAGTACTGCAGAAACAAGCATTGTACTTTTTGGCCTAACGTTCATAAATATAGTTTTCATTAACTAACCTTTTAACTTCATATTTTGGGATTAACGACAAAATGTAAGCGCTTTCATTTCGTCGTTATAACATAATATTTACTGATATTTTTAGCAAGTAAATATTCTTGTTGGTAACATTTTACTAGGTTAAGTACTCTGCTAACTATTTAGCAGAGCACTTAGCTATGCCTTGCAGTACTTAGCAATAAAGTCTTTTTGCATAGGCATAGTATCTACTGATTTTTGAATGACAGAATAGATATGCTCTAACCTTCGTGCAATTTCTTCTTCAGATAAAATATCAACTAACGGGTGATATCCCTGAGGATTTAATCCTTGTCCATGCATAACAGCTAGCCAAGAGGTTTCATTAAACAGTTCATTGTCTTGACGAAAAATCCGTCCATTTTTTTGATATAGATCCATTTTGGCTTGCAAGCGATCTGAAACCTTCATATTTTGGCAATAACGCCAGAACTCTGAATCATCTCTATCCGTTGCTTTATAGTGGAGAACAATGAAGTCTCGGATATATTCAAGATCAGTTTTTGTCTGTGCATTGTAGGTATCAATATCTGTTTGGTCAAAACCTTGATGCGGAAATAAACTCATCAGCTTAGCTATCGATGATTGTATTAAATGCAGTCCAGTCGATTCTAGCGGTTCAACAAAACCTGCTGATAGACCAATGGCAACACAGTTTTTGTTCCAACTTTTTTTACGTACACCTGTTGTCCAACGTAAAAAATTCGGTTTGCCGATAGGCTCACCTTCCATTTGCGCTGTTAATATATTTACCGCCTCTTCATCGCTAACAAATTTACTTGGGTAGACATAGCCATTACCCACTCTGTGCTGCAGAGGTATTCGCCAAATCCAGCCAGATTTTTGTGCTTTAGCTTGAGTGAATGGGTATAACACATCTGTTTCTTTAGCCTTACAGGGCATAGCTACCGCCGTATCACATGGCAGTACATCACTCCAATCAATGAAACCTGTTTTCATCGCACCTTCTATCAGCAAGGCTTTAAAACCGGTGCAATCTATAAACAGATCCCCTGCTACTCGCTCACCACTTTCCAATAATAAGCTATCAATAAAGCCATCACTGTCTCTCAATGAAACATCAATAACTTTACCTTCGCTTCGTATTACGCCACGTTCGACAGCAAAATCTCGTAAGTAATCGGCATAGAGAGTGGCATCAAAATGAAAAGCATAATTAATTTGTGACAGTGGAGAATTACCCATATTTTGAGGACGCATAAACTTTCCTTGTCGTGCCGCAACAGCAGCTAAGGAGTATTGTTCGAGATCAGGGCTTTTACCTTGCTGATGCATTTTAAGCCAATAATGATGAAATTGGATGGCATCCATAGCAGTACCATGATCGCCAAAGGGGTGCATATAACCGCCGCCCTTTTTAGTCCAATCAACAAATTCAATGCCTAGCTTAAAGGTCGCTTGGGTTTTCTTAACAAAGTCATTTTCGTCTATGCCGAGGATTTTGTTAAATAACGATATTTGTGGAATAGTTGCTTCGCCTACTGAAACTGTGCCAATTTGGTCTGATTCAATCAAGCGGATATCGCAATAATTTTTGCCTAATACTTTTGCTAAGGTCGCTGCCGTCATCCAGCCAGCGGTACCACCACCAACAATAACTATGTTGTTAATTTTTTTTTGTTGATTTGCTGTTGCTTGATTCATAACTGTCTCCCAGAAAAGAATGTATAAATGCAGAAAATAAAGAAAAAAGCCGCCCCTAACATCAGGGAACAATAGGGACGGCAAAAGGGGTTGATAAGTGTCGATGCCATCAATTCCCTCGAAAATTTAGGGGGCGCTACTTGCTAATAGCTGCCCCACATTTAACCAACTAGCTAGAAACTAGCACGTACCACTAAACTATAACGAGTATCATTGCTGAACCAAGAACGCGTTTTTCTATCACCTTCTTCATTAATCTGCATTGTTGTTTCAGTAATACTGTTACTGATGTTGGTGCCTTGTAAACCTAACTTCCAGTTATCACTTACCTCCCAAAATATTGAAGCATCCAATTGACCATTTGCTTCATTATAAATAGGTAATGTAGTGATAACATCACGGGTAGTTAGCAAATAATCTGAACGCCAGTTATAAGCAATACGCGCTGAGATGCCAAACTTTTCGTACAATAGCGCAGCATTAGCATTTTGCTCTGATAAACCTTCTAGCGGCATATTATCCCAGGCAAAATCGCCTGCAGAATCTGAGTTTGAGCTAGAATCATTCAAACCAGAGTTTGGTGAACCTTCCTCATCAATATGGGTATAGTTTAATTGAATACCTAAACCACTAAAGGCTCCTGGTAAAGTATCAAAAAATTGTTGGTACGCAACCTCTATACCTTTTATAGTTCCTTCATCACCATTAGTCGCACCCGAAACTTGTACTTCTTGAGTGACGCCATTATTTGTGTAATCGCGTAATGAGACGCCATTGATGAAATAATTAGATAAGTCTTTATAAAACACTGTAGTCGTTAACGAGCCTGCTTCAGAAAAATACCACTCTAATGATAAATCATAGTTATATGACTCCATTGGTTTGAGGTATGGGTTACCCGTACTTGCCGTATAACGTTCATATTCTTTAGAAATGAGTACTGGCTCTTCACCTTCTGGTACTGATGTATCATAGATTCTGATCGCGTCTTGACCTGAGATGCCAACATAATTACGTAAGTTGCCTAATGAAGGCAGAGAAATAGCCTCAGAAAATCCAAATCTAACTAACAACTCATCGGTTAAATTCAATTTAAAGTTAAGACTAGGTAGTACATTAGTATACTCATTGGAGGCGACCAATTCATTCGTCGCTTTGTTACCAAAAGCAGCTTGATCTGGCACTAAAAAGTGATTTTCGTCTTGTGGTTCTCCTTCTCCACTTTCTCTTGGAACATCATCTGGGTAAGTGATAGCACCATGAGTGTCATTTTCTAGTTTTACGTACCTAACACCAATATTGGCACTATAGTCATAACCGCCAATATCACCTTCAAAATTAAACTTCAGGTACGCTGCGGTGCTCGTTTCTTCTGTTTGGTTAACTTCTGAGGCTTCAAAATTACCTATTGAATTACTACTTCGGTCTGCAAGAGGAGTCCAACCCCAATCAACAGCTCTAGTTCCCTCTAACGCTTCATTTAATCCTTGATAGTCTTGTACCATTGCTAAAGACGGGAATAAAAAGTTATTACCTCCTTCTGCAGTTAATACCTTACCTCTTCCTAAATTATCAAAGCTAACTTCATCATAAGGCACATCCGTATCAGAAAACCAAGTATTGCCGCCAGCCCAACCTTCAGATAAAACGCCCCAGTTATAGGTTGATTGTCTTGTTGTTTGTTCACGGTTTGAATAACGGGCACCTACTTCAATTGATTTAACGATACCGTTATCAAAGGTATATTCTGCATCTAAACGTGTGGCAAATTCCTCGCCTTCATTATCTGAAACATGATCCATAGCATTACGCCAAAAATTTACCTCAGGATCAGTAAAAGGTGCTGATGCTACATAATCAGCTTGGCCATTATAAGCTGGGTGATGAAGGCTGATTTTAGGTAAACCGCTTCCTCGAAGATCCATACCGACAACGGCACGGGTAGCACTGGCGACTGACACATCTTCAATTTCCATAGTTGCATCAACATATTGAATATCGAAGTTAAGTGCTAGACTATCGTTTGGGGTAAATTTAGCGTTAAAGCTAAAGTCATTAACAATCGATTCTTCATCACGTACTCGCGTGACCATAGCATGCTGCATACCATAAAGTTGCGGAGAGCCGTCTCCACGCCAGCCAGCATTCGATGTAATAGTACCGCTTTCATAATAACCACTTTCATCATACTCAAAGGTAGTCCCTTCAACTGGAATCATCGGATTTTGGTCATCAGCAATTTCAATGACATTTTCATTCCAAGCAAGAGTCGCTTCTGAACGTATATATTCACCCGTTAATAATATGGTTTTATCTGGGCTTTCCCACTGCAATGAACTGGTAAAACCGGTACGATCACTATCATCTTTTTTTATGCTGACACGAGCTGATTCAGGCACGAAGGTATCTTGGCCATTTATTTGCTCTTGCTGTCTATAACGACCCACTTGTGCAGCATGAGATTCTACTTTTATCTCAGAAGAAGACGCATTAATTAAAAAGCCAAAACGTCCCGAATCAGTATCCCAAATATCACTATACAATGCTGAAAAGGTAGGCGCAGTTTCTTCACGTAAATCGGTATAAGTGGCATCAGCTGAAAAAGCAAAAACGCGACCATCGGCATCAAATGCTTTACGGGTATTAAGGTTTACCGTACCGGCGATACCACCTTCAATCAAATCGGCGGTTTGGTTTTTATAAAGTTCGACTGAGCCCATTAGCTCAGGAGATACATCTTCAAAGCTTAATCCACGACCCGAATCAGCAGAAAAGCTATCTCGACCATTAAACTCGCTTCGAACTTGATTTAAACCACGAACAACAACACCACCGCCTTCAACACCAAAGTGATCTGGATCATCTGCTGCCGCAAACCTTTCAATGGCAACACCCGGCATACGAGAAATAGCTTCTAATACACTTCTGTCTGGCATAGAGCCAATATCTTCTGAAGAAATAGCATCCATTACCGTATCGGCATTCATTTTCATGTTTTGTGCTGAAATTAAATTACCACGTTGGCCTTTAACTTCAATGACCTCAATAGCCTCTTTTTTTGTTTCCGCTTTGTTTTTTTCATCTGCTTCGGCAGCATAAACAGAAGCAGAACTTAAACCTAGAATGGCCGATGCTATGATTGAGTGCTTAAAGGTACTTTTATTTTTTCTTGAATTTACGTCTGAATTAGCGCGTGAATTTTTTGCGCACATAGTGCCTATTTTGTTTTGCATGTTCTTAATCCCCTTTAATATTTCCGCCTAACTTATTCGCTATATTAAGTTGCCTATATAAGGCTCAATAATCAGGCTGTATATTTTTATAATCATTATTACCCTTTGCGAGCTTGTTCAACTTAGCAATAACAATTAAGGGGTTCGTCTCTACTTAAAAAATAGCTCGAATTTGAACGTTCAACTTTATGTATACCTATATTTAAACTTGTAACTTAACGTAACAACATGTTTTTTATAAGTTTATAAAAACAGTGTTTTTTGTGGTTTTTTACAATAAAAGTAAAGTGGCACCTTGAACAAGCATGATTAAGCTATTCGATCATGCTACTTAATCAAGGTTAATTTTTGGAAAACATCTGCAGTGATATAACCTAAGTTCTTACTGCCATTTACCGCTTTAATATCAACCGAGCCCATAAAATGTTCACGCTCTTTACTGCCATCGTTATCACAATAAGCCAACATAAAACCGAGCTTTTTACCCAAAGATAATTTAACTGGCTGGGACTTATCCTTTTGCCTGTTTGTGTGAGTCGGCGTTTGCAAAGAAAAGCTATCGTCATAAACACGAACAGCCATTTCCCAGATAACTTTATTAGGTGATTTTTCACTACGTCGCCAGACACTATCAATATGGTCATTTAATAAAACAAAGTTATCAGAGCCATCGGTATTTTTTTCGCCCATATCTACCGACTGATTATCCAAAGCAACATGATAAGCAAAGGCATTATAGTTAAACTGGTGATTACCACCCGAGGCATCCTCATCAATAAAGATTTCTAAACAATCATCATCCCAATACAAATGACGCGGATCTGCGTGTTGATCAAATAAAATATCATCGGTAATTTCTACCAATAAATATAATTGCTCTGCATCCCACATGACTTTAAACCGCCCGGAAAAATCTTCCTTACTTGGCATGCTTCCCAAGATTAATTGGTCAATTGGCTGCCAAGTCGCTAACTGCCAAGCAGATTCATCGGCAATACCATCAATAGTCATTTTCGTTGGTGATTTTAGCGCTTCAAGGGCTGATACATTGATAGAATAAAAGACTAAGAATGGTATTATAAATTTAAAATAGTTAGACATTATTTACTTTCCTGATAATTGATTATGAGTAGTTACTTTTGTAGTAATTACTTCTCTAATAATTGAGTAAGCGAGTTTATTTATTTCATCAAAAACCGACAAATAGGGCCGCTCTATATTTATGGTGCTGACATCTTGTTCACTGAGCAAAGGTGGCTCCATAGCTGCAAATTGGCTATCCAATAATTTTGCTGAAAAAAAGTGACTTTCACGCTGAGATATTCGCTTTGAAATAACAGCCTTATCACCATCTAAATAGAAAAAATGACAAACAAAAGACAGCTCTCTAAAAAGTTGCCGATGCGCTGACTTTAAACCTGAATAGGCCAGCGCTACTGATTTTCCTTGCTGATATAATGAATTTAAATGCGCAATGATTGCTGCAAGCCAAGGTGCCCGCATTTCATCGGTTAATGGTTTGTTGTTTGCCATATGTTTTTTGGCTTGCTCGCTATGAAAATCATCAGCATCAAGAAAAGTTAATGAAAGTTCATCAGCCATTTCCTTAGCTAAACTCGACTTTCCGCTACCACTAACCCCCATGACAATAAATAGCCGTGGCGTATCTCTGTCAATATTAACCATGCGCCGCTACCCTCACCTGAAGTTGATACTCTTGCCCTGACTGTAAATTTGTCAATACATTTCCAGTGACAATTTGTTTATCAAGTAATACTTCCATGTTAATAATATCGCTTGCCTGTTCAATATTGAAGTTGATAACGACGCCCCTAAACAGACGTTGTCCTGATAGGTTTTTTAAGCTAGCTGGCAGCTTGGGACTGATTTGCAAACCGCTTGCACAGCCTTTTAAGCCACAAAGCTCTTCCACTAAGCAGCGATATAACCAAGAAATGGTGCCGGTATTAAATAAATGGCTAGAGCGACCCGCTTGCTGTGGAAATTGATGATAGGCACCACGATAATAATTAGGTACATAGACAGGCAACTGCCCAGTTTTTTCTGCACTTTCAAGAGAGGGCAACATTTTACAAAGCAAATCAAAAGCAATATTATTTTGCCCTGCCTGATATAGCGCATAAATATAAAATATTGCCGCATGATTATAAACAGAGCCATTTTCTGAAACGCCGGGATGCTTTTGGGTGATTCGACCAATATCTTCCACCATACTGGTATAGCTTGGCGCCAGCATCATCACACCTTGAGGTGTTGTTAACTGCTCAGTAATGGCGACAATCATATGCTTTTGTTGCTCTTCATTTGCAGCACCACTGAGCATGGCCCAGCTTTGCGGATTTAAAAATATCTTGCCTTCTTCATCTTCATTGGTACCAAAAACACGGCCACTGTCTGTTATACCGCGCGCAAACCACTCTCCATGCCAGAGGTGTTCATTAACCGCTTTATTTATTGCTTTGGCGGCAAAGCGGTATTCATCGTACTTTTGTATGTTAATACTAATATCGTACTCATCACAAAGATTGCACCAAGAAGTTAATGCATAGGATGTCGCTAAAGATAACCAAGAAGAAACCCCCTTTCCTTGATAACCGACCATATTCATCGGATCACACCAATCACCTTGTTCAATAAAGCTTAAACCGCGATGGTCGGTGGCATTGATTAAATAATCTAACGCTAATTCAATATGTCGCGTAAAAGACTGCTGCTCTGTTGAGTCAGAAAAAGGGATCATTTCACTAAGTAAGCTAACATCTGCCGTCTCATTTAAATAAACAGTCAAACAAATAGGCAGCCAAACACCGTGATCGGCATGGGGTATTTGATTAATATATTTCAGCTCAGCATTTTCGTGTAGCAGTACACCTTCTGGCATAGCACCATTTATGCTTTGTTGAGACACCGCTCGCATATAGGCTTGACGAGTGACTTGTGTATCAATAAAAGCCATGCCCATATTATCTTGAATATAATTACGTGTTTGCGGATCGGTACTTAAGCGGTTAACGTCACCATGATAAAACATCTGCCTAGGTAACCAGTGATTGAAAAAGTCATTAAAAGCACTATTTCTTGTGTTACTGGCAAGGGTTAAACAAGCTTTTCCCTGAGCAATATATTCTTGATAATCATTTATAGCCTTACTACGTTGTTGATGCCCCAAGTACTTTTCTTTGATATTAGCGATTTCAACTTCATCTTTTGCTGGACCAAATAAAAATTGCAAAGTTTTACGTTCACTAGGCAATAACTGCTGTTGAAACTGCATCACGGCAACAGGTGTTTCATAACGCGCTTCAACATTTTCTAATCGTTCTGACTGCAAAGCACTAGGGTTATGTAAGCCACCCTCACCTTCAAAAGCTTTTTGATTAGTATGCCAAGCCGTCGGAATGGTATCGCTTAGAAAGAAGGTTTTATCTTTTAGCTGCGCATTTTTAAAATAATCTTCAACTTTTTGGTAAGGAGTAACACTGGTCGCGACAATGGCATTTAGTCCTTCGTCATAAGTCGCTGATTGATTCATCCATGACATATATCCAATAGAGAAATACGGATAAATGCTAATACTTCTTGTCGTTTCAGTTAAATTACAGATTGAAAAAAACCAGCATTCAACTAAATCATCTTTTGTTAAATTAACTTTAATACTTATCTGCAAGCCACTATGCTCAATTGACCAAGTAATATCACTATTGCCTAACTCAAAAGAAAACTTATCTAGCTCAACTCGCATAGGCTCATAAGGCAGAGAAATTATCTCACCACTGTCTTCATCTTTTAGGTAGAAAAAACGCCCTGGATGATGCGTAAAGTAACTATGCTCTGGCTGAATAAAACTTTTCGCTTCCATATTTGGCGCATAAGAATACTTAGCGGGCTCAGGTTGCATAAACTGTGAATTAACATAACCGCGACAATTTACCTGCATTACCATGGCGTTATTCCATAGAAACCCCGTAGCATTAGGAAGCTTTGTTGGACTGGTAAGTTTAACTTTACTGAAACTGTTATCAGTATTGTCTATAGAAATTAAAGGCTGCTTCGCTGAAGAAAATTTAGACATTAACAGCTCCTGTTGAATCAGCTTGACCGCCACTAACATTCTGCTTTTCTTGTTGTGCTATTTTTTGTTGTGCTGTGCTTTGTTGTACCGCTTTTTGTTGCTCAATATCTTGCTGAGTTTGTAATTCAGTCTGCAGCTTTTTCAATTTTTCATCATCCAATGGGTAAAAATAAATTAACGGTACGGCAATAGCCGCAAAGATTGCCGGGACCACCGTCATTAACAAGACAATGCCCTCTTGCGATGTACCCGTTTGCACTTGGTTGGCAATATAACCTAATGAAGCTAGCGTCCAGCCAATCATAGCGCCGGCTAAAGCGCCGCCTAACTTTTGCGCAAAAGCAGCTGCTGAAAATATCATTGCCGTTGCCCTTCTCCCCGTGCGCCACTGCGAAAAATCAGCGGTATCGGCATACATAGAAAAAACCAAGGGGGATTTAGGGCCTAGTGCTAAACCAATCATTATTTGCAAGGCAAACATCAAGGTAATGTTGTCTTTTGGCACAAAGTAAAAAACCAAAGAGAGTGCCGCGACAAGTGTCATTAAAATCATTAATAAACGACGTTTATCAACAAACTTAGTCAGTAGTGGCGTCGACGCAGCACCAATAGCTAAAGCAATCATATAAACCATGGCAAAACTGCCAATAAGATCAGGCCGCTCAACATAATATTTAAAATAAAAAGTACCAGTACTGCCTCTTAATGAGATAGTCATCATGATGATGAGCGCTAAGACAAATAAAACTTTCCATGGTTTATTTTGTGTTAAGTCTTTTAAGTCCTGCATTACTGGTGTTTTTTGATTGGCCGGTGGCGATACACGCTCCGTGGTAGATAAGAAGGTAATAGTAAAGAGCACTGCTGCGATTAAACCATAGACCAGCATAGTATATTGCCAACCAAGTGCTTCATTGCCTTGTCCTAAGTAAGCCACTAATTCAGGTGTCATATAGGCAACAATACTGCCCCCTGAAAAAGCGCCAATAAAACGAAAACTGGTGAGCGTCGTTCTTTGCTGAGTATCCGATGTCACCACGCCAAGTAAAGCGCCATAAGGCACATTAATAAAGGTGTAAGCTAACATCATAAATATGTAAGTACCGTAGGCCCAAATGAGTTTATTGCCGTCACTGACATCAGGCACAGTAAAAGTAAGTACCCCTGCGGCGACCATAGGGATGATGCCCCAAAGTAAATAAGGTCTGAACTTACCAAACTTTGTTTTGGTTCTATCGGCAATTGCTCCCATCAAGGGATCAGAAAAAGCATCAATGAGTCGAGTCACTAACATCATGGTACCTACAGCAGCGGCTGAAAGACCAAAAACATCGGTATAGAATATAAAGAGAAATACATCAAAGACACGCCAATAAAAATTTGAGGCAACATCACCACAGGCATAACCTACTTTTTCACCTAAGCTCAGACCTAAATTCTGTTGATGTTGTTTTATTTTTTTTATCATTTTCAAGCCACCACAGTTACTGAAAGTTACACTTACATTCAAAGACTGCAAAGTTAGTAATTACCTATTTGTATCGTATACCGTCACGCAATGTAAGCGCTTACAAATATACTTTGATTGGAATTATTTTCAATCAAATTTTAGTACTCCCATTACATTAAACAACTAAACTATTGTTATAAATAGAATTAAAATAATTGTTACAACTATCTTCCTGAGTGAAAAAAGTACGTTTAGTGTATAAACTTTAATTTAGTTTTAAATATTTATTGACCTACTTTTATTAATCACTTACCTTTATGTAAGCGCTTACATATTACATTGAATTACAATTTGTCAAAGCACACCGACCTACTGTATTCTGATGATATTAATGAAGACGCTCAACCTATACATATAATTATAAAGCTATCCATTAAACTGGGGATGTAACATGAGTCAGAAAACATTTACTAAAACAAGAATTGCAACAAGCTTGTCACTGATACTTGGCGTAACTGCGCTACCAGCAATATCAGCAGAAGAAGCTGCTATAAAGGATAATGTCGAAGTTATCGAAGTAACAGGCATGCGCTCTAGCATTAAAGAGTCAACTCGTTTAAAACGCGATGCTACCGGTGTTGTTGATGCAATTTCAGCAGAAGATATCGGTAAGTTCCCTGATACTAACTTAGCAGAATCTTTACAACGTATTACCGGTGTTTCAATTGACCGTTCAAATGGCGAAGGTAGCAGAGTAACGGTTCGTGGTTTCGGTCCTCAGTATAATATGGTTACCTTAAATGGTCGCTTTATGGCTTCAACTACCTTACCTGATGGTGGCGGCGCTTCTGATAACCGTGCATTTGATTTCCAAAACCTTGCTTCTGATGCAGTTAAGTCAGTAGAAATATATAAAACAGCAAATGCTGCTGCTGCCAGTGGTGGTATTGGTGCAACCATTAACATTAATACCGCTAAGCCGCTTGATAACCCAGGTTTTGTTGCCAGCATTGGTGGTAAAGCAATGATGGATACCTCGGTAAGAGATGGTGTTCGTGATTACAGTGATCAAGTAACACCTGAACTTTCGGGTTTATTAAGCTGGACAGATGAAGACGAAATGTTTGGTGCTTCTCTGACGGGGAGTTTCTCTCAACGTGATAGTAGTGCAACACAAGCCGTTGTTGCACAATGGCGTAACGGTGTATATGACGGAACAGTTCCTGATATGGTACCTAGTACTTCTCCTGGCGCTCCGACTCAGTTAAATAATGCACCTGGTATTGGTGAAAATTATGCACTGCCTTCAGACCTTGGTTACCGCCTATGGGATAGACAACGCGAACGTACTAACGCACTATTGACATTACAATATCGCCCTATCGATTCTGTCACCGCAACGTTTGATTATACTTACTCTAAGTTAGAGCAAGAGCAACAAGGTACCGAATTATCAATTTGGATGTCAGATTATAAAAGTGACATCACTTTTACTGATGGTTTAAACCCTTCTCCTTTACATTATGCAGAAGATAAACGCGAACAAGCACCTCGCGATATCGCAGTAAAGCAAAAATATCGTAGCTCACTTACCGAAGATAAAGCTATTGGCTTAAACTTGCAGTGGGAAGTTAGTGATGATCTAGTATTAGCGTTTGATTACAACGATTCTTCTTCTGAAACGTCACCATTATCAAGCTACGGTAATGATGTTACTGTGGGTATAGGCTCTAACGTATTAGCACAACAAGGCGCGACTTATGGCGCCACAGGCTTCCCTGAAATCCATGTTGGTTTTGACGATTGTGACCCTCGTATTGGCTTAAACTGTAATAATGCTTTTGATGTGAGTGATGTTGGTACTTCTATTTATCAAAAATCACATGCCTACAATACCAATGATATTACTCAAATTCGTATTGACGGTACCTGGGAGTTTGAAGATGGTCAAATTGATTTTGGTGTTGAATCAAGAGAAATGGATAACCACTCAGTACAATCAAGCACTAACCAATCCATGGGTGATTGGGGTGTAAGTAACCCTGGGGAAGTTCCTGCATCAATGTTGGACGCTATCGATTTTAATGATTCTTTAGATGACTATAAAACTGCTGGTTGGACACAAGCTTTCCGTGGCGATGCTATTGCTTTAGCCAATCATTTTGCACCTGTTTACGGCTTAGATTTAGCTCGTGATACTGCAACGGGAACAGACCGTCGCATACAAGAAGATGTTACCGCTGCTTATGTAAAAGCTTCTTACGCTGGTTACATCGCTGATATGCCTTACAATGTTTCAGTAGGCCTACGTTATGAAGATACAAAATCTACCTCTACAGCTAACCTTGCTGCGCCAACAGCAGTACGCTGGGTAAGTAATAACGATTTTACTGTCGATCAAGGCGCTAATGAAAATGCTACCTTATTTAGCACGTCAAACTCTTACAGCCACCTTCTACCTAACATCGATTTTGATATTGATATTGTAGAAAATGTTAAAGCCCGCGCATCATTTAGTCAGACAATTGCTCGCCCTACCTATGGTCAACTGAGTAATGCTACAAGTATTACCGGTGGTCCAAATGCACCTACAGTACTTAATGGTACTACTGGCTCGGCAAATAGTGGTAACGCTTCACTTGTACCATTAGAGTCAACTAACATTGATATTTCAATGGAATGGTATTTTGATGATACAAGTTATGTTTCTGCTGGTTACTTTAGAAAAGATGTTGATAAGTTTATCGGTAATGGACCACTTGTTGGTGATTATTACGGTTTAGGTGACCCAAGTGGCGGCCCAAGAGCTCTTAAAGCTATTGAAGATTTAAACGCTGCAGGTATATCCGTTAACGAAACAACGTTATTCTCACAAGTTGCAGCCACTATCTTAGGTGAAAATATCTATGATAACGGTCATACTGATAACGATTATGAAGCATTAGTTGATGTTTACGCAAATAGCGATGACCCAGCAATGAGCTTTTTATCACAGTCACCAACGAACAACAAAAGTGCGGTGATAGATGGTATGGAGTTCGCTGTTCAGCATTTCTTTGGCGACAGTGGTTTTGGTTTCCAAGCAAACTATACCCTAGTTAATGGTGATATCGGTTTTGACTTAGCAAGCACTGCTGAGCAGTTTGCTTTACTTGGTTTAAGTGATACCGCTAACTTAGTATTGTTATATGAAATGGACGATTTCTCAGCACGTATCGCTTATAACTGGCGTGATGAGTTTTTAAATAATGCAGCAATCTATGAGAATGAACCTGAGTTTACTGAAGAGTACTCACAAATTGATTTCAGTGTTGGTTATCAAGTAACCGACCAGTTCTCGATGTCATTTGCAGGCATTAACATTACAGGTGAAGACCCACGTAGACACGGTCGTACAAGTAACCAGGTAACGTTTGCTGAAGAGTGGAGTGCGCGTTATGAGTTAGGTCTTCGTTACACTTTCTAACTCATAAAAGATAAACTTTTAACTAAATATTAAGCGTTAAAAGTTACCGATAAATAAACCGCTAAGCCTGAAAATTTGGCGGTTTATTTTTATTTAGAAAATAAAAAATCAGCACTAAAAAAACACATATCAAGTAAAGTTAGCAAGTAATACAGAGCTAACAGCTCCTAGATAGTGTTTTATAAAGTGACCTACTCTCCCAGGTTCTTTTTTAAAACATTTATTTAAAAATAAGTTTTTGATAAAAAAGACTTTCAAAAAACAAATAAAAAACCTACATTAAACAAGCACTCATCTATAGGACTCTCCATGGCGAATCACGACATTCTCGATAATAAAAACCACAAAGACATTAAAGTTATTACCCATTTTAACGATGAGTTTTCAGAAAATACGAACAGTGCCTTAATATTCCCAACCGAAATGAAAGCAGCACAACGTGACTACCCTATTCTATTTATTAAAAACCCAGATACCGGACAGTTTCAAAGTGTGGTATTACTGGGCTTAGTTGCTGGTGAGAATCTTTATATTAATAACGGTTGGCAAGCCAGTTACATCCCTGCGATGATGAACAAAGGCCCATTTACTATATGTTATGAAGAAAAAGAACAAAATGGCGAAAAAGTTAAACAGCCAATAGTTGCCATTGATATGGACAGCCCGAGAGTAAACAAAGAAAATGGCGAGCCAATATTTTTAGCTGATGGTCAAGCGAGTCCTTACTTACAACAAGTAAACCAATCACTAAAAACACTGCATGATGGTTCACAGTTAAGTCAGCAAATGTTTAAATCTTTCTTAAAACATGACTTAATTGAACCTCTGGCTTTAAAAATCGAGTTGAATAATGGTGAAAAAATTTCTCTTCAAGGTAATTATACCCTTAACGAAGAAAAGCTTGCTCAGCTCAGTGGCGATGCACTAACTGAGCTGAATAGCTCTGGTCTACTAAGAGTCGCTTATTTCATTACGGCTTCTTTGGACAATATCCAGCGATTAGTCGACTTCAAAAACAATCAACAATCAACAAGTAATAATCAATAACTTTTCTGGACACTCTGTTTAGACAGTTACGTCAGTGTATATTTTGAGGTGTAAATGAATAATCAAAAAATTACTAAAGTAGTTATTGCTGGTGGCGGAACTGCTGGTTGGATGGCTGCAGCCTCTTTATCAAAATTGTTAGGTAAAAGTTTTGATATCACCTTAGTAGAATCAGATCAAATAGGCACTGTCGGAGTTGGTGAAGCTGCCATTCCTACCCTTACTGCATTTCATCGCTTACTCGGTATCAATGAGCAAGCCTTCATGAAAGCAACACATGCAACGTTTAAGTTAGGTATAAATTTTGAAAAATGGGAAAAGGGTGATGATGAATATATGCATGGCTTTGGTCGTGTAGGAAAAGAATGTTGGGCTGGAGAATTTCAGCATTTTTGGTTGCATGGCAAACAAAACAACATTGAGTTTGACTTTGATCATTATTCACCTGAAATTCAAGCAGCTAAAGCTGAAAAATTTTCACTTTCAAAAGGCGGCTTAAATTACTCTTATCATTTAGATGCAACGCTGTATGCCAAGTTTTTACGTACATTTGCCGAGGCTCATGGTGTTAAGCGCATAGAAGGTAAAATTACTGAGGTAAGCAAAGACTGTAAAACAGGTGACATCACATCATTAGCACTTGATAACGGTAACGTTATTGAAGGTCAGTTATTTATTGATTGCACAGGTTTTGTTGGTTTACTTATCGAAAAAGCGTTACATACAGGTTACGAAGATTGGTCACACTGGTTACCGTGCGATAGTGCTGTAGCGGTACAAACAAAGTCTGTATCAGCACCTTTGCCTTATACCCGCTCTATCGCCCATGAAAGTGGCTGGCAGTGGCGTATCCCATTACAGCATAGAGTCGGTAATGGTTTAGTATTTTGCAGTAAGTACTTAGCTGATGAAGAGGCTAAAAACTTATTGATGGATAATATTGAAGGTGAGGCAATTAACCAACCCAGAGTCATTAAGTTTAAGACTGGCCGTAGAAGAAAAGGTTGGAATAAAAATTGTGTTGCCTTAGGTTTATCGAGTGGCTTCTTAGAGCCATTGGAATCAACCAGTATCCATTTGATCATGTCAGGTGTTTTACGGTTAATTCGACTCTTTCCTTTCGAAGGGATCACACCTGCTACTGTTAACGAATATAATCAACAACTCACCTCTGAACTAGAACATATCAGGGATTTTATTATTTTGCATTACCATGCCACGCAGCGAGAAGACACCCCGTTTTGGCAGTATTGTAAAAATATGGAAATACCTGAATCACTCAAACAAAGGTTAGATTTATTCAAAGAAACAGGTCGTGTTTTTACTACTGAAGGGGAATTATTCCGCGTTGATTCATGGGTACAAGTCATGTTAGGCCAAGGTATTTATCCTGAGCAATACCATCAAATTGCCGCTATTATGAAACAACACGAACTCGAAAGGTTCTTAGGGGATATCAGGCAAACCATTGATAAGGCTATTGCTGGTTTACCTTCACATCAAAGCTTCTTAAACGACTATTGTCGTTCAACGATATAGTCCTCTACGCTTTACGCCTTAAATCTTATAAAAAAGACCAAGCACATTAATTAATGTGCTTGGTCTTAGAATGTTTATCTACAAGGTCATCTGTCTTAAAAGATCTAAATCTTCTGCATACCATATTCTTTTATTTTATTAATCAGCTCTCTATTGCTGGGCAATATCGATAGGTATTTTTTTGTAAGCTCGGCATTTTCATTAAAAAATTGATTTGCTATTTCGTCGTTAACAAACTTTCGAGACACTTGATTTTCTTGTGTTTCAAAGCCCATACCATAGAGCACATATTGCCAACTTGAAGAGGGAAAGACCTCATCAACATGATGGAAATCTTGCGGCCCTGGTGGTTGATGTTTCCATAAAGCTAATAATTCTTTTAGGCTTTCTGGGATAGTTTCTACATTACAGTTGTCTCGCCAATAAGCAGAGTCTGTTCTTTGGGTTAATACATAATGCAGCTTTAAAAACGCGATAATACGCTCCCAGCGATACAAAAACTGTTTATTATATCGCTTAGCAACTATGTCCATGGTTTCGCGAGTTGCTGGCATTTCCTTACTGATTTTGGCAGCTGCTAGCTCAACTAAGACTAGAGCAGAAGCCTCCAGAGGCTCTAAAAAACCTGATGCCATACCAATAGCAACACAGTTTTTATGCCAGAACTTTTCTCTATGCCCTGGGTTAAAGCTTATTTTTCTAACGTTAAGCTTATCTGTTTCAGCTTTGCCAATAGAGGACTCAATATAAGCACGCAGTTCTAGTTCAGCATCTTTTTCATTAGTATGTTCACTTGAGTAGGCATAACCAACCCCTCGTCTTGAAGGTAACCCTATATCCCAAATCCAGCCACAGCTTTGCGCTGTTGATATAGTATGTGAAGCAATAGGACTATTCTCGTCAGCGTAAGGCACTTGTACTGCCAAGGCAGTATCATTAAACAATATGTGCTTTTTGCTAATAAAGGGGATTTTAAAGTGCTTGCCCAATATTATTGAAGATAACCCAGAGCAGTCAATGAATAAATCGCCAGCAATATCACCACTCTCTTTGGTGGTGACTGATGCAACATCACCATTGTCAGCTGAATTTATGGCTGTTACATGGTCAATAATATGGTTAACGCCTAACTTTTCAATACAGTGTTTTTGCAAGAACTGACCTAACTTAACCGCGTTAAGGTGATAAGCATAATTAGCTATACCGGCATATTCAGGTGTTGAAATAAGTTTAGGTGCACGGCCTTGCTCACAGATGTGACCTTGATAACTAACGGCATCAGCAAATGATATTTCGGCTCGATGTTTCTGCCATGGGAAAACAAGATCTGTTTTGGTATAGCCCTGTGGTAACACCAATGGATGATAATAATAATCGTCTTGTGCACCGGTAACCCATTTAGAAAATTTTGCACCTTGTTTAAAGGAGGCTTCACATTCTCTAAATAAATCAGTTTCATCTATGCCAATTTTATCTAAGGTTTCTCGCATGGTAGGCCAAGTACCCTCACCTACACCAACGGTGTTAACCTCAGGTGACTCTATTAATGTCACTTGTAAACCTGATTCAGACTTAGCGTTATGCTCCGCAGCAATCACTCCTGCAGTTAACCAACCAGCGGTTCCGCCGCCAACAATGATTACTTTACGAACAACGTTATTCATAATTATCTCACCTAAATTTTAGCTTTATATCTTCAATAGGGGTTACAACTTTCTCGCACTGGTGCGAGTTCATTGGCCAAGTAGCATTCACATTTCGGTTAGTTAAAATTCTACTACCGTTCGGCCTTGATAAATAGTTGAATAATTTTAAAAACTCGTTTTCAGCAAATTGACTTTTTGACTTCGAAAACAAGCATTAAATAATGTTCAATATGATCATTAAAAAATTGCATATTCTCAATACTACACCCTGTAGGTCTATGGCATACAGCCAAGCTGAAACAACAATAAAATTACGGATTCCACATCATAATAAACGTTGAACAAAACAGCATGTAAGCGCTTTCATTTAAAACTACTAACGACTATTTTTCAAGTTTTATTTAAACCTTTAAAACAATTTAAGCTATTAAAGAATACTAACTGGCAGGTTAAAGTGTTTACTTACCGCAGTTTCCTTAGTTTTCAAATCTACTTAATTAATTATATCAGTGATAAAAATAATATTTTTAACGGTTATCTACTAAAATTAGCTTTAACAAGTATTTCTTAGGTTTAGCCATGACAACATCGACATTTTTTGATAGCAATGACTTTATGCCCCACGGTATGTGTTATTTGTGGCGAGCAGATATTCTCTGGACGTCTGTTATTTCAGATGTATTAACGGCTCTTGCTTATTTTTCCATTACCGCCGCCGTTATTGTGTTTGTTAAGAAACGCCAGGACTTACCATACCCTTGGTTCTTTTTACTGGCAGGTTCGGTTATATTTCTAGCCTGTGGAACGTCTCACCTCGTCAGTGCCATTGTTATATGGGAACCCATATATGGTGTATCAGCAATAGTTAAAGCAATAACTGCAACAACCTCTGTTGCTACCGGTATTATCATTTGGCTGGTATTGCCTTTCTTTCTCAACTTACCTAGTCCATCAATGTTAGAGAAAAAGAATATAGCATTACAAGACTCACTGAATAAGTTAAATATTGCGCAAACATCCTTGATTGAATCTGAAAAAATGGCAGCCATAGGAGGCCTTGTTGCAGGCGTAGCACATGAAATAAATACCCCCTTAGGCATATCGATAACAGCGGTATCACATTTAGTAGAAACCACGGATAAGCTTGCTAAGCATTTTGAACTCAATCTAGTATCACGTAAAGAGCTCAGCAATTACCTCGCAGAAGCAAAACTTAGTGCCGAATTAATCAGTAATAATTTACAGCGCTCCGCGAATTTAGTTACCAACTTTAAACTCGTTGCCGTTGATCATTCCAATACAAATCTTTATTTATATGAAGTAAAAAAATATACCAATATAATACTCAGTAGCCTTCAGTCAGAATTAAAAAATAAAAAATGTCATTTAACTTTAACCTGTAATGATGAGATTGCGCTTTGGGGAGATCCTAGTGTTTTAACACAAATCATTACTAATCTAGTAATGAATTCAATAACCCATGCCTTTGAAAATACCGAGACAAGAAATATTGATATTGAAATAACAACAACAGAGCAATTCCTTGTATTAAATTATAAAGACTCCGGTTGTGGCATAAAAGAGGCAGATAAGGATAAGGTCTTTGAACCATTTTTTACCACTCGACGTGATAAGGGAAGTAGTGGTTTAGGCATGCATATTGTTTTCAACCTAGTAACACAATCATTAAAGGGAACGATTAATTGTGTCAGTAATTTAGGTAAAGGCACAGAGTTTACTTTGAAGTTCCCTGCTGATACACGAGACGGGTCTCCATCAACATAAGCTTATTAGAGTAATCTGATTAATTTAACACCCAGAGCTATCGGGGTTATGCCAAGCCTATTGATAGCTTTTAGTAGCGACAAAGTACCTCACAAAGGATTAATTCGCCCAAAAACTATTCTGCTATTAGGTAAATTCTCAATGGATCCTGCATCATTTACTTTGCTATAGACTTTATTAAGATGGGATCTTCAGGTGGGGTTAGTAATAAACCTGACATGTAAATGTAATGATTGATAGAGCATTAACCACCAACGTAATCACTTGTAGCTCTCGTTTACTCAAACCAATATTTTGGTAATGTGCTAAAGCTTGTCTTTTTACCTGTGGCTATAAAACAGTCACTCAATAATCATCACTACACAATGCATTGATATCAAAAAATTCCCTCGTTGATTGTTAATCATGAGGTTATTGTTTAGCAGTTGAATACAATTCAGGGTTTTGTAGAATAAACTCTTCAATGACCTTAGAGAATACTTGTTGTCGAGCAGCCTGTTGGATCTTTAGCAGGTCATTAGCAGTAAAGGTCAGTTTACTTTTTTTACTGAGCGCAAAACAGAGATTCCTCTGGGTGTGATAACGATAAGGATTTATCTTAATTTTACTATCAATGTCAATATCACCTAACTCATTTTGAGTGCTTTGCAATATTGTTTTTGAGGTAACAATGACATCAATACGCTTTCTCAGTAACATTTTTAAGCCACTGCTAATGTCCTTAATTAACACTTTTTTAATCGCTTGTTCAGTTTCCAATTGCTTAAAGTACTTAGTGTTTTTTGTTATACCAACAAGATGTTTTGACAAATCATCAAAATTCACGATATCTGGTGAATCAATACGACTAACAAATATATAACCATCATCAGCTTGGTAAGGAACAAAATGAGCAAAGTTATGTCTACTAGGATCATCGACTAACCCAGCTAAAACATCAACTTGCCCTAGCTCTAACATCCGCAAACAGCGAGCAAAATTGGGCCCAGGTATAAACTCGAGCTTATGACCCAGTAATTTTGCTAACTCTTTTAATGCTGCAATACTTTCGCCCTTAGGCTGCTCAGACAAAATTTGCAAAGGTGGATAATGATCTATACACACTTTTATTGTTGAGGCTTGTGCAAAAAATGACAAGCAATAAGCAATAAAAAAAACAGCTTTAAATATTCTCATAAATTCATTATATACAATTTAATTTTTATGGTGGTTTAAACGCACTAAAAAATAATAATATATGCATAAAAACGATAGCTAGGGAGTTATTATCCCTTACTGTATATAATAAAAGCACATTAAATATGTACCAATCTTATTTACACTTTTATTTTTATCCTTATACTTCATTTGAATTGTAGCTTTGACAAAATAGGATGTAGGGAAATGAAAGTAGCGGTTGAATCACACGAATTTAGAAAAGATCTGTACTTTCATGATCTCGTTTCCAGTTTTTCTATTTCACTCTGTGGATGCCCTGTTATCTTTGAAGAGCATATCGATATTTATAAAGATCCCAAACAAATGTTAAGCTTTCCCGGTGCGTTTTCTGAAAACAAGCACCTAGCTCCTTATCAATTAAGACAACAAGGACTTTCTGGCAATATAAATAAAAGCAAACATATAGCAGCATGTTGCAGTATGTTGGCCAATACAGCCTACGAGTCAGTAAAACAATATAACGACGGCTCTGAGATTTTTGAGTTTTTCAGGCATATCAGAAATGCCTCATCACACCTTAACGTTTTTCAATTCAACCTTAAAGAACCTGCCAAACCAACTAAATGGCGTGGCGCAATTATTGACCACCTCAAGAAAGGGGAAACAAATAAACTTCATAATCAAGGCTGTTTTGGTCACTTTATCGGTGTTGCTGACTTACTTGATTTATTAATGGATATCGAGAAAAAGATAATTAGCCAGCTTAAAGGTACTTAATTAAAAGAAGCCAGCCAACTAGGTATTCAAAGCAATAAGCTATACTTACGACTCCAGCCGATAATATGGTCTTTTCAGTGTAATGAATAAACTTATTGTCATATCATTCCTATTACTGACATTCCCTGCAGCAGCATTGAAAGTTACCTTTATAAACCCATCTATGCAGGGCAATGACTTTTGGGATCAAGTTAATGAGGTTGCTTTAGCAGCAGCTAGCGACCTCAATATCTCTTTTGACATCGTTCAAAGTGGCGGTCACCGCCTACTACAAAAAGAATTAATCAATAATATAATAAGCCAAGATACCAAGCCTGATTATGTGATTTTCATGCCCTATGATGGTACAGCTTTTGATAGTTTTACTAAGCTAGAGCAAGCTAAAATTCCTTTCATCACCCTAGAAAGAACGGTTTTCCCTGATTTACAAAACAAATTAGGTGTCCCTCAACAATATTTTAAGTTTTGGCTAGGTGAAATTTATCATGACAACAAAAAAGCTGGCCAGCTGCTTGCGAGTACATTATTCAAAGCAAGTAAGCAAAACCTTGCAGTTACCAAGAGCTTAAATGTAATCGGTATATCCGGAGATATGAGTGGTCAATCTAGTGAACGTAATGCTGGTTTAGTTGAGGAGCTAGAGCAAGATACCGATTTTTCTCTAGCCCAAATTGTTAATGGTCGCTGGGAAAGAGACATAGCGAGCGATATGTTTATTGGTCTATTAAGGCGATATAAAGATATCCAAGTAATTTGGACTGCTGCTGACATAATGGCACTTGGCATAGCCGATGTGGCCAATGCACAAGGCAAGACAATCAACCAAAACTTATTTATTGGCGGTTTTGATTGGACTTTAGAAGCGCTACAAGCAATCAAAGAAAATCGCTACACTGCCAGTGTCGGCGGCCACTTTATGCAAGCAGCTTGGGCATTAGTTAAAATATACGATTATAACAAGGGTAAACCAGCCTTTGCTATTAGCGCTAATGCCACCTCTTATCAGTTGCAATTAATCGATAGAAATAACATTGACGATTATCAAGTATTACTTAATGCCCCTGATTGGGACAAAGTCGATTTTCTCCAATTTTCATTGTCTCATCAATCAGACTTAACGGACTATCAGTTTGACTTTTCGAGAGTATTAGGTGAATTAAACAACTAGAGTATTCACAAAGTTGCAACCGTTATGTTCTGATATACATAACCTCAACTCTGGATGATAAAAGTTACTCAATAAATTGTTTTATCGCCTTTATTTATCACTTTGCCTTTGGGAAAGTTAAATAATGAAAATTTCTCTACCACTTGCTGAGTTTCTTGGGACATGAAAGCATTTTTCAGTTTGAAAATTTTTCGCTTCTCTAGCTGTGCTGCTGCCAACATGCTTTTTGTCACCGGATGACTATCAAATAACCTTTTGAAGCTGCCATCTTTTTCAGCATTTATTAAGCCCTTTTCTATTCGACTTTTAAGTTTTGGATTGTCAAAACTAACAAAAAAGTAATAAGGTGACGGGTAATGAAGCGCCAGTGAAGATTCGACTTGCAAGCCTTCAAACATCTCCACTTCATTCCATGGTTCATGTAATGCGCGCGGCATATAATCAAACCTGCCAAACTGCAGCATATTAAATAGTGTCGAATGTCCAGGCCCTGTGATTAACCGATAATCATTATCGACTAAAACAGCTGAATCAGGCCAATCACGTCCCTGCCCGGCAAAGAGTTTTTTCAGCTGTTTGGCACTTTTAACTTGAGAGAACTTTTCTTGTTTCCCCTGCTTTATTAGAAAAATACGGTAGCCGCCTAACCCTCTTAATATTGGGATCCGAATAGCGCTTAGTTCTTGCTCTCGCTGCTTCGATGTCATTGTCCAAGTGACACTCAAATTACGGTTATATTTTATCTCAACTAGTGCCCTACCTTGATACATAGGCTGTTCTGATTTCTCAAGCTGATATTCACCAAACTCCTCTTTAGAATTTTCAAGGGCAAGTTTAAGTAATGCTAGATAATAGGTGTGTTCTTTAAATCTCTCTTCATCATAATCCCAAGGGTAGACAATAGTGTCAATTGCCTGCACAGCGGGGCTAATAGAGAAAATAACCAACATTAAAAAAGCAATATAAATACTACGCATCACTTAAACTTCCATTAATTACTAGCAATCATTATTGGCATAACTCAGAAAAATATTTGTTATGAGTTATGCCAGTTATACTTGATAGCATTACCAAGATAGAGCAGGGGCTATTGGTCTTTCGAGATTGTTTTGCAGCAGTTTATTGGGTATTTATACAAGGTAGAGCCTTTGTAATGTGGTTGTTCCACATAAAAAGGCGATAACGCCGTAAAAATGACCAACAAACGCTGTCCGAAGGATTCGGCTAAAAATGTTTTACTCTTTGTTGAATAGTATTTGCTTAGAGTGACTAGGCTACACACTACCCGCCGCGATTAAAACGTTTTTATCTCGAACAAAATTTAATCGCGAAAGCTCAACAGACCCTAGTTATTGACAGTTAATCGTTGCATTTTTTGCTTTATTAGCTTGCAATTTCAATGTTGAAAATGAAACAACACCTTGGCCTGCGGAGGTGATACCAAATGGCACAGTAATTCGGCCAAAATTAACACCTTGTTTAACAAAGCAATTAAGATCAACGCTAAGTTCTTGCCATTCATGGATAGTAAAGCCTTTCATTACTGCACTAATATCAACCGATTTTTGACAATCAGCTTCATCACAATGCATTTCAAGCATTACAGGCTCACTAAACTCTTGGTCTTTACGCACGAGAACAGTTAACGCTGAATCGTTTTCGATATATTGACGTAAATCTTCAACAAAAGTACTTTGTAATCTCACTGAAGCAGATTCTTTACCGGTAAAGGTTAAGGTTCGAGCATCTTCTTGTACATCTTTATCCATGGTTCTTAATCTAATACCAGGCAGTTCAACGACCGAACTAGACACACCAATCGCTTGATCACCTGAAATAACATTTAGCGACCACGGCGCTTTTACCGTATGTTCAAATAACACCATAGACTGCTCGGCATTAGCCGATTTTTCAACAACTTCATTTAAATCATCAAGTAACGTATTGTCGTCACCATATTGCAGACCAAAACCATAAGGCAATAAAGGTGCGTAATCTTCATCAAAGCGATTTACAACGGCTTGTGTCGCCGATTTAGGCCAAGAGAAAGACAGCTTTCCTTTAAAGTTATGGTTAATTTCACCATCTGCTTTAGTGAATAATACATCACTTACGCCAACACCTTCACTACCTGGTAACCAAGCAGCAACGAATGCATCCGACGCATTTAACTCGGCGTTAACCCACATAGGACGACCAGAGATAAAGACCGAAACAACTTTAATGCCTTCAGCCTTAAGCTTTTTAAGTAACGCTAAGTCAGTTTTGTTACCGCGTTGATAGTCAAGATTGTCAATATCACCTATACCTTCTGCGTATGGTTGTTCACCAAACACAACAATAGCAACCTCTGGTTTTTGTGTATAAGTGCCATCAACCGCTAATTCAATATTACCACTCGCACTGTTTACGACTTGCTTAAAGCCATCATAAATAGAGCTGCCACCAGGGAAATCAGAATTAACATTGCCAGTGCCTTGCCATGTTACCGACCAACCACCAGATTGCTGACCTATATTGTCAGCACCACTACCAGCAACTAGAACATTAGTGTTTGGTTTAAGTGGTAAAATGTTGTTTTTATTCTTAAGTAAAACAAGTGACTCTCGTACTGCTTGACGGGCAACTTGGCGATGTTCGGCTGCACCAATGAGTTCAAGTTTTCCTGATATAGCCCGATTTGCAGGACTTGGCTTATCGAATATACCTGCTCGAAGCTTCACCCGTAAAATACGGCTAACTGCATCATCAATACGTGACATTTTAATTTCACCCGACTTAACTTGAACAATGGTATTTTCATACAAAGGTTTCCAAGCATCGGTCGGCACCATAAATATATCCAGGCCAGCATTTACGCTTTGACTGCAGCTTTCGTTCGTACAGCCAGGAATTTGGCCATGGCCATTCCAATCACCTACGACAAAGCCATCAAAGCCCATTTTCCCTTTTAAGACATCAGTTAATAGGTATTTATTGCCATGTAATTTTTCACCATGCCAACTGTTAAATGATGCCATTACCGATTGAGCACCAGCCTCTAAGCCACCTACATAACCTTGGGCATGAATATCAAGTAATTCCTGTTCTGAAGAAAGATTATTACCTTGATCATCACCGCCCTCAGTACCACCATCACCTAAAAAGTGTTTGATAGTGGATATCACGCGAGAATCACCTAAGAAATCTTTATCGGCATGTCCTTGCAAACCTTGTACAATAGCCGCTGAATACTCACGCACTATTTCAGGGTCTTCTGAATAGCCTTCATAAGTTCTGCCCCAGCGATCATCACGAACAACAGCAACCGTAGGTGCAAATACCCAATCGATGCCGGTAACCATCACTTCGGTGGCAGTAATGGCAGCAATCTGCTCAATAAGTACAGTGTTATTTGCAGCACCTAAGCCAATGTTATGTGGAAACAAAGTCGCGCCTATAACATTGTTATGGCCATGCACCGCATCAGTCCCCCAAATAGTAGGAATACTATTTCCATCCAAACTATCATCAACTGATGCTTGATACATAGCTTCAGCTAATTTTATCCAATCAGCGGGCGTTGCATGTTTATCATTGTTAGGAAAAGCGCCACCACCATTTAAATATGAGCCAAAGCCATATTTACGCATATCTTCAACAGTAATATCGCGTATTTCAGGTTGAATCATTTGCGCGACTTTTTGTTCAAGGTTCATAGTGGCTAATAATGACGCCACTTTAGCTTCAATCTCTGCATCCGCCTTTACCGCAATATCAAGTACAGGCCAGATATCAATATTCGATGAAGCTGCTGATTCAACGGCCGCCTCAAGCGTTATTGAAGATTTTTTTTCTTGTGCATTACAACCTACAATGAGTGACGACATCGCCAGATAAAGCATGCTGGTTCTAATTACGTTATTTTTTATCATAGTGTTACTTCTTATATTTGGTGGTTAATACCTAGGTTATTGCTGATAACCAGCATTATTTGGCCATCGCTTTTACTTTACTGCCTGAAAGACCGTAATAAGCAATAAAAAAATAGCAAACAATAGGTAATAAAAGTGCATCCTGTATACCAATACTATCCACTAAAAAACCTTGCATAAGTGGAATGATGGCACCACCAACAATAGCTAAACATAAAATGCCTGAGCCTTGGCTGGTATGTTTACCTAAGCCGTTAATCGCTAAACTAAATATCGTTGGAAACATAATTGAATTACATAAACCCACTAATAAAATTGCTACCATAGCAACCGTACCTGAAGTGAATACAGCTGTTAAAATTAATACAATAGCTACACTCGCGTTGAACAATAACGCTTTACCGCCTGCAATTTTTTGCATAACAGCCGCGCCAATAAAACGACCGACCATAGCGCCACCAAAATAATAAGCGATATATTTTGCTGCTTTAGATTCTTCTAAGCCGGCAATACTAGGTTCAGCTAAAAAGCTAACTAACAAACTACCAATTGATACTTCAGCACCAACATAAACAAAAATACCAACAGCGCCTAAAACCAAATGGCGATATTGCCATGCACTTCCTTCACTTTCCGTAACGTTTTTTTCTTCAGTGCTATCATCAGATACAGATAAGTTAGGTAATTTTAACCAAGCAAAAACGGCAGCAAGCACTAACAACATAGCCGCAAGTAAAACGTAAGGCATTTGTACAGATTCTGCTGATGCTTGTTCAGAAATAGCGCCCGCGGCTTCATTTAAGATCAAATAAGCACCAAAGAATGGTGCTACGGTTGTACCCAAGGCATTAAAAGCTTGTGTCATGGTTAAACGAGATGAAGCCGTTTTTGCATCGCCTAACAAACTAACATAAGGGTTAGCTGAAACTTGTAACAAGGTAATGCCACTGGCAAGAATAAATAAAGCCATCAAAAATACAGGGTAACTGTGCATACTTGCTGCTGGATAAAAGCATAAACAACCTGTGGCAGCTATCACTAACCCCAAGACAATCCCTTTTTGATAGCCTAATTTTTTAACCAATGCACCTGCAGGTAGCGACACTATGAAATAGGCACCAAAGAAACAAAACTGTACTAACATGGCTTGAGCATAGGATAAATTAAACACACCTTTTAAGTGCGGAATTAAAATATCATTTAGACAAGTAATGAAGCCCCACATAAAAAATAAAGAAGTTAATGACGTTAGTGCAAAACTATAATTATCGTTTTGCGGCACATCGCTCACCTGATTGAAAGTGCCTGAATTTGAATGCATTGACATGATTTACCTCTTTTAATTATTTTATTATTTTATTATTAACTACTTACGCACCATAGCCAGAGCAGCACTTTGACTATTACATTAATTGACAAACACTTCAAAAAGACATATTAAGCACTACTTTTCAATAACTTAACACTTAACAATGCAAAACATATTGAAAGTTGTTGACCTAAGTCTTAGAAAGCTCTAATCTAAATGTAAGCGCTTACATGGCAACCATTAAAGACTATCTGTACTTTTTAATCAACACCTTTTGCAAGCGCTTCCAATAATAATATTGAAAAACAGTTTTTAAATAAATTATAAAAATAGGTAAATTCCAATGACGGATAAACTTTCTCTACCCGCTAATTCTGCTATGTTATCAACAGACTTTATATATGGCGTAGCAACAGCTTCATTTCAAATAGAAGGTGGAGCAACTAACCGTCTGCCATGTATTTGGGACACGTTTTGTGATACTCCAGATAAAGTTGCAGATGGTTCAAATGGGCTAATTGCCTGTGATCATTACAATCTTTGGCAACAAGATGTTGAGTTAATTGACTCTTTAGGGGTTGACGCTTATCGTTTATCTATTTCTTGGCCTCGTGTGATTAAAGAATCAGGGGAATTGAACCAAGAAGGTGTCAATTATTACCTTGCTATACTAGATGAATTAAAAGCTAGAAAAATTAAAGCTTTTGTCACCTTGTATCATTGGGACTTACCTCAACACCTTGAAGATAACGGTGGCTGGTTAAATAGAGAAACAGCTTATAAATTTCAAAATTATGCCGACCTAATTTCAAAAGCTTTTGGTGATAGAGTTTATGCCTACGCTACACTGAATGAACCTTTTTGCAGTGCATTTTTAGGTTACGAAGTAGGTGTCCATGCACCTGGCATTGTTGGTAAAGAGTTTGGTAAAAAAGCCGCACATCATTTATTACTTGCTCATGGCTTAGCAATGCAAGTGCTAGCTAAAAACAGCCCTGATAGCCAAAATGGTATCGTACTAAACTTTACCCCTTGTTACCCTGAATCTGACTCAGCAGCCGATGTAACAGCAAGCAATTTTGCTGATGATTATTTCAATCAGTGGTATATCAAACCTTTGTTTGACGGTAACTATCCTGAAATAATGGCACAATTACCTAAAGAAAATCATCCAGAAATTCTTGAAGATGATATGGCTATCATCTCACATCACATTGATTTCTTAGGGGTAAATTTTTATACTCGTGCAATTTACCGTGCCGATGCAGATGAGCATTTCTTTCAAATTGATCCGCCAGAGCCTCGTACTGATATTGGCTGGGAGATTTACCCAAAAGCTTTTACTGAGTTATTAATATCACTTAATGATAAGTATTCACTTCCTCCGGTCTACATCACAGAAAATGGTGCCGCAATGGATGATAAACTTATTGGTGGTGTTGTTAATGATTTAGATCGTATAGATTATTATCACAACCACCTTAATGCTGTTAATGATGCAATTGAGCAAGGTGTACAAGTTAATGGCTATTTTGCCTGGAGCTTAATGGACAATTTTGAATGGGCAGAGGGCTACTTAAAACGCTTTGGCATCGTTTATGTAGATTACGATACTCAAGTAAGAACTATTAAGGCCAGTGGACTTGCTTATAAGGAATTGATTACCAATAGGTAACTGAACATCTTAGCTTACAATTTAAGTAAGTACTTTAAGTAAATAATTTAGGTAGACACTTTAGGTAGATAATGCCGTTAAAGGATATAAAGACCCAATGAGTACAATTCCCTTTTATGAGAAAGTAGGTTACGCGACGGGCGATGCTGCAGCTAATTTAGTGTGGCGCGGCGCTTTAGCTTACTTGGCGGTGTTTTATACCGACACTTTTGGTTTAACTGCTGCCGCTGCCGCCATGCTATTTTTAGTGGTGCGTTTATCTGATGGCGTTACCGATATAATTATGGGCATGATAGCTGATAGAACCAATACCCGTTGGGGTAAGTTTCGCCCATGGATATTATGGTCAACACCCTTTTTAGCCTTATTTATGGTGTTATGTTTCACCACACCTGACTTATCTGATAGTAATAAACTCATCTACGCTTATGTAACCTATATAGGCTTGACCCTCGCCTACACGGTAAATAATGTGCCTTACTCCGCTTTGATGGGCGTAATGACACCAAGTGATACTGAGCGCACAAGTTTATCTGGCTTTCGTTTTGCTGGCGCTTTTGCGGGTGGTTTACTGGTGATGGGCTTTTTACCCGACTTGGTTGCCTATTTTGGCGACGGTAATGATGCCTTAGGTTATCAATATAGTATGTACATGTTTGCCGGTATTTTAATTGCTCTGATGGTAATAACATTTGCCAGCACCAAAGAACGGGTAACAACTGTAGTTGATGAATCAAGTAATTTAAAAACTGAGTTATTTGATTTAAGCAAAAACTTACCTTTTATCATCTTGCCTTTATTAGCCATGAGCTTATTTTTCTATTATCGTGATATTTATAGTGGCATATTTTTTGTCATCATAATGACTTCTATGTGGATACTGATTAAGCGTTTAATCAATAATACACCTGAAGATATGAGTGGCACGCAACGAGATATGGTTGACCTACTAACCAATAAACCTTGGTTGATACTTTTAGGTATTGGCTTTTTAACCATGATGTTTAATGGCATAAAATACGGCACCATTGCTTATTATTTCAAATATCAAGTAGGTGATGAACTGATGATTGGTAAGTACTTCATCGCACTATTACTGGTGTCCATTTTAGGCGCCTTATGTACTGGTTACCTATCAAAATTGTTGGGTAAGCGTAAGTTGTTTATTGTCGCACTTATACTTAGTGGTTTATTAACTGCCGCTTTTTATTGGGTACCTCAGGGCAACATCAGTGCAATTTTCATCTTAGGTTGTAGTGCAGAATTTTTTGCCGCTATGATGCCAACGTTATTTTTTACTATGTTAGGGGACTCTGCAGACTTCTCTGAATGGAAAAATGGTCGCCGAGCAACTGGCCTTATCTACTCTGCAGGAACTTTTGTGCAAAAAACTGGGGGCGGTTTTGCTGGCGCACTGGTTTTGGTCGTTCTGGCTAGTTATGGTTATGACGGTATGGACAAAGCCACTATTGAAGCCGCCTTGCCCGGCATGCAATTACTGATGAGCTGGATACCCGCAGCCTTTGCTTTTTCCGGCGCAGCATTAATGATGTTTTACCCATTAAGCTGTAAAGAGAACCAAAAAATCGGTGATGAATTAATACAACGTAGAGCAGACTTAGTAAGCGCTTAACATTCTGGACGGGGCTGTTTAACAATTAAATAGCCTTGTTTATAATTACCGAGAAAGACAACAGAGTTATGTATCAATGATTAGTGTTAGAGAAAAAATAGCCTATGGCTTAGGCGATACCGCCAGTAACATCATCTTTCAAACAGTAATGATGTTTTTATTACTGTTTTATACCGATGTTATGGGGCTATCACCGGCAGCCGTTGGTACCATGTTTCTTGTGGTTCGGGTAATAGACGCGATAACAGATCCACTCATGGGTAACCTTGCCGACAATACTAAAACCAAATGGGGTCAGTTTAGACCGTACCTACTATGGCTTGCTTTCCCCTTTGCCATTATCAGCATATTGGCTTTTACTACGCCGGATTTACCCGACGATACTAAAATAATTTATGCTTTTGTTACTTATACCTTATTAATGATTGCCTATACCGCGATTAACATCCCTTATTGTGCACTAGGTGGTGTCATAACCGCTGATGCAAAAGAGCGAGTTACCGTGCAATCTTACCGTTTTGTTTTTGGTATGTTAGGTGGTGTTATTGTCGCTGCTGCCACGTTACCCATGGTGGAGTTTTTCGGCAATGGTGATAGTGCCAAAGGCTATCAAATGACCATGATAGCAATGAGTTCACTGGGCTTAATATTGTTTTTGTTATGCTTTTTAGGCACTAAAGAGCGAGTTAGTGTACCTGAAAATCAATCGTCCTCATTTAAAGAAAACCTGCAATCTTTATGGCAAAACGATCAATGGCGCATCTTATGTATGGCCGCGTTATTTTTGCTAACTGGGCAAGTATTACGCTTTACCCTAGCCGTTTATTATGTGAAATACTTTCTGGGCCGTGAAGACTTGATTACTTCCTTCCTAACGTTAGGCGTTATTGCCAGTATGATTGGTTGCGCTGTTGCTCAACCACTGGCCAAACGAGTTTGTAAAATTAAGGCTTATATCACTCTGCAATTGATAGCAGCTACGATCTGTCTGATAAGTTTTTTCATTGGCGAAGAACAAATTATTTTAGCCTATATTGCCTTTATCGCTTGGAAATTCTTTTTAGATATGGCGACGCCTTTGTTATGGGCAAAAATGGCTGACACCATAGATTATGGTCACAAAAAAACCGGTATTCGTATTACTGGCATGGTTTACTCTGGCGTGATCTTTTTCATTAAAATGGGCGTAGCTATTGGTGGTGCACTTGCTGGCTGGTTATTAGCATTTTATAACTATCAGGCAGATGTTGTCCAAACAGAAGCGACTAAACAAGGCATATTATTATCCTTTACCGTATTACCGGCGTTAGGCTCATTTGCTGTTGCTTGGGTAATGCGTAAATATACCTTAACGGAAAAGAGCGTAGTTCAAATTCAAACTGACCTAAATCATGCGGAGCTGAGTCAAACAAAACTAGACCAACAGGGCTAAATACTGCAACTAGTTAAGTTATGAGTAAATATGCTAGAATTTCGCCCGTTACAACTCAATATGATTAAAAAATAATTTACGCTAATTAGGAATGTTATGGCGACGATATATGAAGTTTCGAAACTTGCTGGGGTGTCTTTAGCAACGGTCTCTAGAGTAATAAATAAAAACTCAAGAGTCAGTGATAAAACACGCCAAAAAGTCGAGGACGCGATGACCGAACTTGGTTACCGCCCTAATTCGATTGCACAATCCTTAGCATCAAGCAGAAGCAACAGTATCGGCATTTTAGTGTCAGAGTTACATGGCCCTTTCTTTGGTCAAATGATGGCAGGTATTGAAGCAGAACTTCGAGCCGCTGGAAAACACGTGATTATTACTACCGGCCACAGTGAAGAAGATAAAGAAAAAGAAGGCATAGAATTTTTGATCAGTAGAAATTGCGATGCCATCATCTTACATGTTGAGGCCGTGAGTGATGATTACCTTATTGATTTATGTAAAGGTAAAATTCCTGTCTATTTCATGAGTAGATTAGTTGCAGGGTTAAATGAACAATGTATTAGTTTGAATAACGAGTTAGGTGGTTATTTAGCAACTCAAGCTGTTATAGAGCAGGGTCATACAAATATTGCTTATATCTCAGGTCCGCAGTTCAAGGCCGATTCAAAAGATAGATTAACAGGCCATATGAGAGCATTAGCGGCAAATAATATTGCGTTTAATAAAGGCTTATATTTTGAGGGTGATTTTAAAGAAACTGGCGGCAGCGAGGGCTTAAAACACTTTATCAAGAATAAGCAGTCTTTTAGTGCGTTAGTTTGCGCCAACGATGAAATGGCATCTGGCTCAATAACCTATGCCCGAGAGCAGGGTTTTTCATTACCTAAAGAGTTATCAATAATTGGTTTTGATAACATTATTTTTGCACAACATACCTATCCTAAACTGACCACCATAGACAACCCGGTAAACTTAATGGGACATATGGCAGCAAAGCTAGTGCTAAAGAATGTATACAAGCAAAAAGACATAGTAATAGAACATTACTTTGAGCCAAAAATAATCATGAGAGATTCAGTCTCTCCGATAAAATAAATAAGCTCAAAACTAATACCGTTTAATAGATAATTCCAGGAAGTTGTACCATTTATGAATAACGATAGCAGTATTAACACCATTAACTTAATTGCCGACATTGGCGGAACCAATATAAGACTGGCAATCACTGATAGTAATAATAACATCAGTGAAATTGAAACCTATCAATGCCAACAATTCCCACATTTGAGCAATGTTATTCATCAATATTTAAGCGATAAAAATTTACTTAACTCGTGTGTTAATTCTTGTTTGGCTATTGCCTGTCCTGTTGATACCGATTCAATCTCAATGACCAACTTACCATGGAAATTTTCACAGAAGCAGCTTAAAGAAGAGCTAGGTTTAAATAGCTTAACACTCATCAATGATTACACAGCCATTGCCATGGCAATTCCTTTATTAACAGATCAACAAAAAGTAAAAATTGGCCAAGGAGAAGCAGAAGCAAAACAACCTATTGCGGTATGTGGTCCTGGAACTGGCCTTGGCGTGGCAAATCTTGTGAATATTGACGATCACTGGCACTGCATCGGTGGTGAAGGTGGTCATACTGATTTTGCTCCCATTGATGAACTTGATGTTAAGATTTTTCAAGAATTAATGAAAACCAAAAAGCGCATCTCTTACGAGCAACTTATTTCCGGCTATGGCTTAGAACAAATATATCAAGCACTGGTTGTGATCAATAATCAAGAGCCCCAAAATACAGAGTTAACTAAGTTAACCGCTAAAGATATCAGCACTCAAGCATTAGCAGGAAGCTGCCCGACCTCTGAACAAGCGTTATCGCAGTTCTGTAAAATTCTAGGGAGTTTCGCAGGAAATTTAGCATTAACCACTGGCTCAAGTGGCGGGGTATATATCGCGGGTGGCATAGTGCCTAGATTTATTGATTATGTGAAAGGTAGCGACTTTAGAGCACGATTTGAAACTAAAGGCCGTATGTCTCATTTAAACAAAGAAACCCCTACTTACATCATAACTGAAAGCCAACCAGGTTTACTTGGTGCGGCAGCTTATCTTAATCAAATTTGCTAATAACCGAATAGAATAATTTTCAAAAAAAAAGCTCAAGAAATTCTTGAGCTTTTTTATGTGCACTATAAAGAGCAAGTTAAAATGGCATTTTCATGCCAGGAGGTAATTGCATACCACCTGTTACAGAACCCATTTTATCTTTATTTTGCTCTTCAACACGACGTACTGCATCATTTACCGCAGCAGCAAGTAAATCTTCAATCATGTCTTTATCATCATCCATTAAGCTCTCATCAAGCTCAACGCGACGAACGCTATGGCTACCGGTCATAGTTACTTTAACCATACCAGCACCCGCTTCACCAACAACTTCCATTTTTGCTAGTTCTTCTTGCGCTTTAGCCATTTTAGCCTGCATTTGTTGGGCTTGTTTCATTAAGTTGCCCATTCCGCCTTTCATCATAATTTTTCTCCAATATTCTGAGGTTAACTGTTTATTCTATATGTGTTCATTTTATCCTAAAACAAGCCATTTATGAACGTTATCGTGGTGAAATACTGTCTTCATTTAAATTTGCTTGAAATGTATCTTGCAAAGCGATAACAACAGCATCTTCTTTTATTAAACTTTTAGCGTACACCAGTCGTTTATCATTAATTTGACCTTGAATTTGATAAGGGTCAGCGACCGATTCCTCAACAATATCGAGGGTGACGGTGATCTGTCTTGATAAGAACTCACAGATAGAGCTTTGTAGTTGTTGATGAGCTATTTCAGTACTTAAATGTCTAGTCGCCTTGTCTAACTTTAGAATCAAATTATCATCAGTAGAGTCTTCACTGATCGTTGCATGTATAGCTAATTGACGAATACGCGCGGTGAGCTGCATTGTGTCGATCATATGCGCCCATTTATCAACTTGATTCGCTTTCGTTATGGTAGCGGGATCAATATTATCTTGGTGAAACGCCTCTTTAGGCTCAGGCGCTAAAACTAAACTTTCAGCTACCGGCACCTTTGACTCAGCCGTTGTATTTACGCTGTTGTCACTACTCTCGTCCTTATTAGGTTGACGCAGAGCTGCGTCACGGGGCTTTTTTGTTTGCTTCTCCAACTCTTTCTTTCTACTTCGCAACATATTTCGTGTTGCCAATACAGAGGCTACCGGACTATTGATACTAAGCGGCCCTGCTTGCTCATTAGACATTGTAGGGGCTGGAGTTTGCTGTTCTTGTTCACCTACTATCGATGACTCTTGTTGTGCAGGAGCTACCTCTTGAGAAACTACTTGTGGTGCTAAATCCTGACCTAACTGACTGTCACTGTTAAGTTGTGCAGCTTGTTGTTCTATAGCAAGCATTTGGTCATTTAATTCAACTTGTTGAGTATTATCTACATCAACAAATGCTTCATCCATTTCCGTATCGAGAGTCCGTTCTAAAAGAGGCTCTGTAGCGCTGACTTCAACTGGTGCTGTGTCCATTCCAGCATGACTTGTAGCTATTTCCGTAGCTTTAGTAAAGCTAACTTCATCGAAGTTAACCTGATTAGTGTTATCATTATGATCCGATATAGCTTCAATAACGGGCTGTGGTTTTTGCATCGGCTTAAAAGCAAATAATCTCAGCAAAGTCATATCAAAAGCGGCTTGTTCATCAAAGGCGTAAGGTAAGTCCTTCCGGCCATTGAGACTTATTTGGTAATAAAGCTGAACATCTTCCGCAGACATTGCTTTACTAAATTTTTTCAATAACGCTAACAAGTCAGCGGGTAAATCAAAATGCTGTTCAACTATTTGCATCAAAGCAATTTGATGAAACAACTGAATTAATTCAGCAAATAAACGACTATAACTTGGTGCATATGAGGCAATTTCTTGAGATAAAGCCATTAACTCATGACTATCTTGCTTCAATAAAGCAATGACAAGCTGATAAGTCCAATTTTGATCTATGCCACCGAGCATCTGCTGAATATTAGTTAAGCTGATATTTCCTTGCCCTTGAGCAATGGCTTGGTCTGTTAGACTCAATGAATCTCTCATACTGCCACGAGCCGCTTTAGCTAACAAAGTAAGACAACCTTGCTCGTGACTTACTTGCTCTTTCGATAAGATTTCGCTAAGTTTCTCTTCAATTTGTTTTACGGTTAGCGCTTTTAGGTGAAACTGTAGGCAACGAGATAAAACGGTAATAGGAAGTTTTTGCGGATCTGTAGTCGCCAGAATGAATTTTACATGTTCAGGAGGCTCTTCCAAAGTTTTCAATAAGGCATTAAAACTATGACGAGATAACATATGCACTTCATCAATCAGGTAAACCTTAAAACGACCTCGGCTCGGTGCATATTGAACATTATCAAGAATTTCACGCGTATCATCTACTTTTGTTTTAGATGCGGCATCTATTTCCAATAGGTCAACAAATCGACCTTGGTCAATATCAATACAAGCATCACATTGCCCGCAAGGTTTATCTGTAATACCAATATCGCAATTTAAGCTTTTAGCAAAAATCCGTGCAATAGTGGTTTTACCCACCCCTCGTGTACCTGTGAAAAGGTAAGCATGATGCAAGCGGTTTTGAGATAAAGCATTTACAAGTACATTGACTACATGCTCTTGTCCCATCAACTCTTGAAAGTTCTTCGGGCGCCATTTTCTTGCTAAGACTTGATAGCTCATATTAAATTACTTTTAGCTGTTTGGACAAACTATTCGCCTTGAAACTGTATCAAAGAGAAAGGAGTGATATTGAGCGCTGAAATGCGTTTTTCGCCACCTAAATCTGGTAATGAGATGACAAAACCGGCGTCTTGCACCTTAGCACCTAAACGACGAATTAACTTAGTCGTTGCTTCAATGGTTCCACCCGTCGCCAATAAATCATCAATAATGAGCACATTATCTTCTGGTGTCAGTGCATCCTGATGAATTTCTAAAATATCTTCACCGTACTCAAGTTGATAAGCTTGAGAGTGAGTTGGACGAGGTAGTTTTCCTGGCTTTCTTACCGGAATAAAGCCAATATTCAAAGCTAAAGCTAAGGGTGCACCAAAAAGAAAGCCACGCGCTTCGGTGCCAACTATCTTAGTAAATCCTTTATCTTTGTATTTGTTTTCTAGTAGTTGCATTACTAGCTTAAATGACTCTGCATCTTCAAGTAAGCTAGTAACATCCCGAAACATCACGCCTTCAACAGGGTAATTGGGAATAGTATGGATCGCTTTAATAAGCTTTTGTTGCTGTGTTTTATTCATAATAATGCGTTAAACCATTGAACACTGGTTTTTGAAAGTAAATTAATAGATGGATATGCTGAGCATAAAACAATTTACTCACTTTATATAGCGATAAAATGGTTCGTTAAGCAATATTATGCATTAACTTGTCGAGCCTCACTCTCAAAGTTAGCGTCTACTAATTCAGATAAAATAGTAAGAAAACACTTTTCCTTAATAGGTTTATCAATCACCTTATCAAAGAGACTAAACTCAGCTAAGTGTTTAAGAGTCTGCGTTCCTTGGGTAGTCATAAAAATAATAGGAACTGAGGATGATAGCTGATTTCCCTTGAGGTTTTTAGTTAGCTGTACACCATTCATCAATGGCATTAAATGATCGATGACATACAGTTGATAATTTCCTTGTTGAGCTTTTCCTAATGCGTCCAAACCGTTAATAGCGAGGTCTACATTATGTCCTTGTGAAATGATAAGCGCTGCCAGTTTTTCTTGAACAGCTTTATTATCATCAACAACTAATATATTCATATACACTTTTAATATTGATAGCTAATTTACCGCAGATTTTACCCTATAATTATTTGAGTATATAGGGTTATCTTTGATAAATTAGGTAACAGAATGCTTAAAATGTAACGTGTAGTTAGCACTAATGTATAATTTAGGTGCCAACAATTGCTTTACTTGCTTAACTTAAGACGTTGGCGCTTAGGCTCAGTAGTACTTTTTGGATTAACATAGACATTACTTGAATTAGGTCTTGCCCCTTCCACCCATGGAGATGTCGGTGCCGGTTTAGTTGCTTTTTTCTTAGCATAATCCTTTTTAGCATGACTAGGCTTTGAATTTTCCGAGTTTGGCTTAGCATTGCTTTGATTAGGATTAATTATTTTCCCGGTTCTTTCAACATGATAAGTTTTATCAATAGCGTGCAAAAGGTTTCTCATGACTTGATCTTTACATTCACGATAGTGCTGATGATCAACTTTTCGTGAAAAGGCGCTCAACTCAGGCTTACTGATCCTAAAATCAACTTCGGCTAATAATGAAATTATTTGTTCAGCTTGTAGGTTTAACGCAATTTTAAGCTTAGTCAAAATGATATTATTTGATAAACGTTTTTCTGGTATTGCCAGTGGACCAGGCTTTTTCCCACGTTTTTCATTGATGAAGCCATTTAAAAACACAGCCAATTTGACATCAAATAAGCCAACAAAATCGCTGTCTGTGTCTTTTTTAAGCCACTGACTCACTTCCTCACGGGTCACTTTTTCACCTGCTGAGGCAAAGATAGCTACCATTTTTTTATCATTAAAATTAAAGGTATAACGCAACTTGCGTAAAACATCATTATTATTCACGGTAATATCCAATACATAAGTACAATAGCGCTATTATACACTCTAAGCTATTTGCTTACATAACTGTTAGTGAAATACTTCTCGGCTAAAATGAAGGTGCTTTCCTGAGCTCATTAATGTTTTAAAGTCGTCTTGTCGCACACAAAGCAGGGTCTTATGGTCGCCTGCTTCAAGATATACCTCTGCCAGTTGATCTAACTCACGTTCGCAAACCATACTCAAATTATAAGCTTTTGCAGCGGGAGGAACGGCACCTTGATTACAATCAGAGAAGAGCTGATAAACATCTTGCTCCTTCATTAAACTAAAACTACCGTGTAAATTATCATTAAGTACTGACAAGCTGATTTTATGAGCCGCTGGGAGTATAGCCATTAGCTTTTTATCTTCATGGTTCTTCAATAACACAGCTTTGGCTATTTGTTTTAAAGATATATTAGCTGTGATTGCTGTGCCAATTGAGCTATTACTGTGAAAGTGTCTAATCTCTTGGTAAGCAATACTTCTTTCTGTCAAGTAACGAGTTAGCCTAGTTGAAGTGTTCATAAATACCTCGAATGCGTACAAGCCTTTATTACAGTATAGCCATATATAATTATATTTACTTGCTAAGGATACCTATTAACTGGAGGGAAATAACGAGAAAAACGGGCATCAGCCCGTCTTTAATGTATTAATTGAAATTGTGTTAATTAATTAACCACCACATTTTTTACTCTTTTCTTTCGTTTTACCTTCGCCACACTTACCTTCACCACATTTACCTTTTTTGGCACTTTTCATTTTGCCTTCGCCGCACTTGCCTTCACCACACTTACCTTTTTTGGCACTTTTCATTTTGCCTTCGCCGCACTTACCTTCACCACATTTACCTTTTTTGGCACTTTTCATTTTGCCTTCGCCGCACTTGCCTTCACCACACTTACCTTTTTTGGCACTTTTCATTTTGCCTTCGCCGCACTTTCCTTCGCCACATTTACCTTTTTTGGCATCTTTAGTTTTGCCTTCGCCGCATTTGCCATCGGCATGATCAGATACAATAGTAACTAATTCGTTGGCTGCAAATGGATTCGATTCAGCTTTAGCTATGTTGCTAGTGAAAAGACTAAAAGCGAGTAAGCCCATTAAAGCTGCTGCTGAAGATTTCTTAATTATGTTCATGATGTATTTCCTTTTATCTGTGCTTATTAGTGACAGATCTCATTATTATTGAGATTTAGTTATATGACTTTTTAAATAGACCTGCAAGTGCTATTAAAAATTTCATACATGGTAAATTTTAAACAAAAAAAACCAGCGATATCTTAATAAGATATGCTGGTTTTTGTCATTACATTATTTAATTAACTAATTTAACAGGTATTAAATAGTAACTTTCTTTCTTCTAGCTGTGTCAACAATAAAGCTTTTCCAACCCTTGGCAGATCTACGTGCACTAGGATCTTTCATTGCTTTTTGAATAGCTGCATATGCTTTCTTGTACTTCTCAAGATAGAAGTACGATTCTGCGATACTCATATTGATTCGGCCTTGGTCTTTAACACCTAACTCAATAGCCTTATCAAAAGCAACAATTGCTTTAGCAAACTGTTCATCTTGTTTTAACAACATACCTTGCTTACGATAATGCTTTGCATTATTTGTCATTTTGGCTAACTCACCATAATAACCCGCAGCTTTACTAATATGTTGTGCAGAGTGCCAAGCATTCGCTAACGTACCAATATTTTTATCGTCACGTTTAATAAGACCTGAAGCAATATATTTCTCTAATAGTATAGCTGCCTTGTGTGGCGCTTCACTTTGAGAATATAAACTTGCTAAGGTTTTTATTTGACCTTCTTTATCCAAGTGACCAAGCTTGTATGCTAAATCAAGTGTTTGCCCTGCTTTATCATAATTTTCGACTAATAAATAAAACATTGGTAATTGAACCCACCACTGTTTATTTTCAGGGAAAAGTTGTAGTACAGTCTCTAAAACCCCAATAGCTTCTTTATACTGTTTACGTTCATAGTAAGAAGTAATCTTCAATATATAAGGGTTTTGATTTGGCTTATCACCAAATGCTGCAATAGCTTTATCAGCAGGCTCAATGACTTTATCTAATTGCTTTAACGAATAGTACGCATTAGCAATTTTGATATAAGTTTGACCGTCGCTCTCACCTGAGAAGTCCATCCAAGCATAATAAGTTTTCAGTGCGCCTTCATAGTCTTTGGTTTGCATTTGCATGTCACCCAACAACTTTAAAGATTCGCTCTGATCACCTTCATTAAGAATATCCGGCTCAACTGCTTGTTTAAGATAATCAATGGTCTTTTGCTCGTTATCTCCTAACGTTGCATACATTACGGCAACCATGCGCGCAACATAAGCTTTGTCGTAGGCTTTAGAAGCCTCAATATCAAGCAAAAGATCTAACGCACCTTTGATGTCATCAGCACTATAAGCTTCAAAAGCTTTTTGCACTTTTTTACCAACACGTGGGCCAACTAATTGTGTTTTGCGTTTTTTCTTCTCTACTTTTTCTGCACCAGCAGCTTCTGCATAATTTGCAAAAGGTGCTTGCGCAACAAGTAGTGAAGCAACAACAACAAGAGAAGTTGATAATTTTTTAAGTTTTAAATTTTTAAACACTAATTTATTAAACATAATTAATCTCCTCCCATTTTGAAGTCAAGTTGAACTGTTAAGCCTGGACGACGTTGCGCTTTACCATCAACGATCTTCGGTTTATATTTCCACTTTCTAAGTGCACGTCTGGCTTCTTTGTCAAACACACGCTTAGGTTTAGCTTCAACAATCTTAACGTCTTCAACTCCACCTACTTCATTAATAGTAAAAGAAAGAATAACATAACCTTCTTTACCATCTCGAGCAGCTTGAATCGGATACTTAGGCTCGATACGAACAATTGGTGTCGCATCGCCATCACGTCCCATACCAGCACCAGGAGCACTTAATCCTGTTGACGCACCTGACATTTGAACACCCGGCATATTGAAGTTTAAACCTCCAGTATTATTACTGGCTTCAGGCTCCGGTGTTTGCTGCTTTGGTGGCGCTTTTGGCGGCGGCGGTGGCGGCGGCGGTACACGTCGACGCTGTTCGGCTGTAGACTTTGGCGGCGTAGTATTAACTTCTACGATAATATTTTCTTGTTGATCTTCCCTGTTTCTATCACCACTAGAAACAAGAAAGGCCATAAAAGCAAATAAGCCAAAGGTAACTCCAGCGCCTAGTAGTATTGATACTAAAAAGCGAACCATATCTTACCCCTTCGCAGCCGCGATAGAAATTCGATCTATACCAGCCTCTTTAATTGCATCCATCACTTTAACAACGATACCATGTTTGGCATCTTTATCAGCTTGAATGATTACAACATCAGTAGGCTGTTCAGCAAGTAATTTTTCAATTCTTGCACCAACACGCTCAATGTCTACTCGACCTTTATCTAACCAAATTTCACCATTCTCTCTGATTGCAACAAAGATATTGGCATTTTTTTGCTTAGATTGGTTCGCCGCTTTAGGTTTATTTACTTCAATACCAGCTTCTTTAACAAATGAAGTGGTTACGATGAAGAAGATCAGCATGATAAATACGATGTCTAGCATCGGTGTCATATCAATTACTGCTTCTTCGTCCTCACGAATACGTTTACGTGCCATGAAATTATCTCTCTAGTGATGAGGTAAACTGTCAACCAGTTTAGCCTTTGCTAGTTTAACTTTAGCGTCTAATCTTGAACTAAAGAACACACCTGATAATGCAGCTACCATTCCCGCCATAGTCGGGATTGTTGCTTGCGATATACCAGCGGCCATTAGACGCGGATTACCAGTACCTTGTTGAGCCATGACTTCAAATACGCCAATCATACCCGTTACTGTTCCCAGTAAGCCGATAAGAGGACACATTGCCACTAAAGTTCTAATGGTAATCATGCGCTTTTCAAGTAACTCGTCTGCTTCGGAGATCCAAGTCTCTCTAATTCGATGTGCATACCAAGAGGTAGTGTCGATTCGGGCGTCCCATTTCGCGATGATATCATCACGCATTTTAGGATAAACACCACTTAAGAACCAAAAACGCTCTATCATTAGTATCCACATCAATAAGAGTGCGAAGGCTACAGCGTAAAGTACGTTACCGCCAGTCGCAACAAAACCCCTGACAGATTCCCAAAGCTCTATCAGGAATAACATTATTTAGACCCCTTCTCTGCGATTGCAGCAATTAAACCTGCGCTTTGCTCATCTAATTTTTGTAATACAGACTTACTCTTACCAGCTACAATTGAGTGGATTAAGATAAGTGGTAATGCACAAATCAAACCTAATGCAGTAGTTACAAGTGCAAGAGAGATGTTACCAGCCATAATTTTCGGGTCACCTGTACCAAACAACATAATCGTTTGGAACGTCATAATCATACCGATTACTGTACCTAATAGACCCATAAGAGGAGCTATAGCAGCAAACATTTTGATTAAGTTAACACCACGGTCAACTTTAGGCGTTTCACGAAGAATTGCTTCATCAAGTTTTAATTCTAACGTCTCAGCATCTGCTGATTGGTTGTCATAGAAAACTTTAAGTAAACGACCAAGAGGGTTATTTTCATTTGGCTTATCAAGGTTCTTCTCTTGAGCTTTAATTTTACTGCTCATGCCACCTAGAACAATCATACGTTCAAGCGAAATTAAAAGACCAATAATTAATAATACCGTAATGGCATAACCAACTTCTTTACCTTCATGGAAGAATTGTTCAAGTGTTTTCTTACGCGTTTCTAAAGATAAGATAGCGCCACGTGAAGGATCGATATAAACAGGTATGAAACCAGACGTTTGACCAGAAAATGCTACAGCTGTTTCACTAATGTAACCTGCAGGTTGCTTAGGTAAAGGCTGAACTTGACCAACTTCGTCGTTATACGTTAAGTAACCGTTAGCTGAAACTAAGTTAAAAGTACCGATACGAATAACCGTTTCAGTAGACTTAGTACCATCAAGGTTAGTTACATCAACACTAAACTGTGAGATTTTACCAGACTCTGTCATTTCAGTTTGTAAAGCAAACCATAAGTCTTCTAAATCAGCAATGCTTGGGATTTCTTTAGCGTTAGCGATGCGGTTAAGTGCTTCACCACGGTTAGGAAACTCAGCACTTACAATTGAAGTACTGATTTGACCGAAGGAGTTAGCAGCTGCGGCACGAGAAACACCGAACATTTCACCTAAAGTACCTGTTGCATTATTTAATTCAACTTCTTTTTGCGCTAAGGTAATTTCATTAGCAGCATATTCTTTAGTTAAACGTTTGTTACGCGTATTTTGAGCAGCAAGTTCGTTTTTAGCTTTAGTTAATAAAGCAGATTTATCAGCTCTATCAGATAAAAACTCAGCTTCACGCTTTTTATCAAGTTTAGCTTCTGATACACGGTCAGCTTTTACTTGTTTTAACAAATCATCTAATTGGTTTGCTTGAGTAGTCGCTACAAAACCAGTCGTCAAAGACGCTGCTAGCAATACAAAATTAATAACTTTTTTCATTATTTCGCTCCTGCTGCAAATACTGGTAATTTAGTTAAATCCATTGGGATTTGTTGACGCGCCATTTGAACAGCATCACTAATAGGTTTTAAGTACTCGTCACCTAACTCTTCCCATGCACGTGTTTGATTGTTCCATAACCAAGAATGCTTAGCATCAAGTGATTGTGCAACAAAAGAAACACGACCCATGTGTACGAAATCTGCAGTTAAAGTACGACCACCTAGGTCAATCTCGCCTTGGTATGCAGCAAAGATAGAACCATAACCTGCTTCAATTTCATAAGCTTCAAGTACTAAACGAAATTGCTCAGACGTTGTTACGTTTGAATCATCCATTACTGCACGAAGATTAGCAACACGCTCTTGACGACGTTCAATGTTCATTGGAACATCAAGTTTGATGAAAGTATCAAGTGTGTCAATCATTTTGTACATTAATGGTACAACACCTTGTTTAAACTCATCAATACTATCAATTTGCTTTTGCAACGAAGCAACGTTGACAATTTGGTCATCAACCATACGTTGTACATGGTCGTTATAACCACGTAACACATCAGCTTCGTCAACTGTATTACGGTATTCAGCAAGAAGATCTTGCGTTTGCTCGTAAATGCTGTTGATTTTTTGTTGTGACTTTGCAGATTGCTTGAAGATTTTCGCTTCAGCTTTTTGAAGGTCTGTTAGTGCATCAGCTGCAGCAATATTGCTACCTGCTAGTGCTAGTGCGCCAACCATCGCTGTGGCGATAAGGCTTTTCTTACTTACTTTGGACATAGTTCCCAACCATTGCTATTTTTAATTTTGATAACAAAAAATTTTTGTTACCTCAAATATAAAAGTCTGTAGTTTTTAAATGTAACTTCTTATGAATACAACTGAGCAATAATCCCAAATGACAGCAGCGCTGTCAAGGTGAGACTTTAAATGACGATGTATTTAATTTTAACGTTTCACAAAAAAATAACGCTAAAACGTATCGTTTTGCTAACAAAATTACTCAAGTTTCCGGAGAAGCTGTGAGGGACAAAAATTTTGCAGGAGTATGTTTTACTAACATCTTCGTAGTAAGTCAAATTTATTTAGGGAAATTGAAGGGGGAAAATATAAGTAGTTAATATTTTTAGATAAAAAAACCTTTATTAATTCAGTAATTAAAACAGAACATTAACATTTAAAACAACAGGTTAAGGATTTTTAAAGTAAAAAAAACCAAAGACTTTTGATGAAGGCCCTTGGTTTTTAAGTATGCTAAGGTTTGTTAAGCTTTACATTCAACATCACTTGTCTTCCATACTTCCGGTGCCCAATATTCACCCGTTGTAAACTTGTTACGGTTTTTACGAATGTATTTAGCTCCTAATGAATATTTTTTATTTGCCTCTACATCAAACTCAATAAAGTGAAAATTCTTAGCTTCACCGCGTCTTCTGGTAATTGAGTTTTCTCTTATGTGCTCAACTACTCGTATCAAATGCTTACCTGGTGCCAGAGTAAAGCTCTTAGACCCCATGTTAACTGTTTGACCGTCAATACTATTGATACTGGCAAAATGTACATTTCGAGTTGCTGGTGGTTTATTATAAAGCGTGATAACTCCACAGCCTGAATTCGCTTGTGGCTTTACTTCATCGCCTGATGTTTTCTCTGCATTTGAGAAAAAACTTACGCTTAAGGTTAAAGCCAACACACTTGTTATCAATTTATTATTCATGATTATCTCCGTATGTATAAATTACATACAAGATACATTTCCCCATAACTACAGTAAAGTGACTAGTTGTAACTGGATGTTATATATAACCCTTAGATGTAACTGGATGTTATTTAGCGCTTGGCTGCAAAGATTTGATAGCCAATTGCTCCCACATCCCCCCTTAGTACTTCGGTTTTAGTGATATGTAAACCATGGGAATCAAATATACTGCTTAATCGCTCTATTTGCGCTTTAGTAAGTGCTGCATTAACCATTTCTGAAAGTCTACCTTGGTGACTAACCATACCTTCTTTAAATTGCTCAAGTTCGTGCTGTTTATTTTTAGTTCTTGCGCTCAATAGGTATTTAAGAAAGCCTAAGAAGTCACTCTGATGAAATGCTTGTGCAAAATTATTGGCTACAATACCTAATTGCTCATTTAAACGATGTCGGTAATGCTCAGCCGCCTCTACAGCTTTTAAGTATTCCTTGCCTGATGGTAGCTTTTCATAAATAGTTTTATCACTTAAAGCTTCAATTAAACCCTCAAGGGTATCTAGAACGGCACTTTCTTCTAACATGGCACGTATCATCATCAGTTCTTGTTGATTATTTTTGATGAAAACCGAATCGTGAAAATGGCATATAAATATTGCATATCCCTGGTTAGACATTACTCGAGACACTTCAGCAAGCGATTTCGATAAATCACTGTACTCAATACCATAATTAGAAATCACCACATCATAAGTATTATTTTCCAGTGGCAATTGTTCAATATCAACATTAAATAATAATTCAATATTATCTAATTGCGTAAACCTATCACTGGCAGTTACGTTTGCATAGTCAACACCGGTAAAGTTTACTTCAGTGAAGTTCGCCATGTCGTGCTCAGCTAAACGTAATAATGAAGCATTACCTGTACACAAGTCGAGCACATCACTTTTATTATTTATCGTCTTAAATACACCTTTCCAGGCTTCTTGTATCTTGCCTTCATAACAATGTCTAAACTCATTCCCAAATGATGTTTTGTGACCTTGTGACCAATATGCACTCCAATCATTACGTGAGTTCATCATACTTCTCTATTTATAAATGGCTTAAATTAAAAAAGGCCCTTAAAGGGCCTTTTGATATATTACAAAATCTTTATTCTAGTGATTAGAAAGAGATTGAGTAACGAGCAGTGTATTCACGACCGTAGTTGTTATACAAGCTAGGATCTTCATACTTGCCTTCAGAAGATAAGATTGGATCTTCATCAAATAAGTTATTAACACCTAAAATTACACGACCATATGAACCAACATCAAGCGTGTAGCTTAAGTTATGAAGAGTCCAAGAGTCTAAGTGACCTTCTGCAACTTCACCGTCATCTGTAGCATAAGTGCTATCAGTGTAGTTAATGTTCCAAGAGAAGCTGTGGTCGCCAACAGTATAAATTGTTGTGAATACAGACTTAAGTTTAGGCTGACCAGCCCAACCAGCAGTATCAATTGGTGCACCACCACCTTCAACTTCTTCGATATAATCAGTGATAAAACTGTTATTCCATTTTACGCTGAAATCACCAAAACTAGTTTCAACAGCGCCGTTAAAGGCTAAATCGATACCCTTAATTTGCATTTTACTACCGTTACCGTAACCAGTACCAATTACACTAGCAGGACCAATATTACCGTTTTGGCCTGGATCACGTATCACATAAAAAGTATCATTTGGTGTTAAAGTACCGTCATAAATACCACCCATTACGTTAGTAATAGAGCGCTCTGCAATAACGTTATCAATGTTTAAGTCAAAGTAATCTAACTTAATACCTAAATCGTCAGTAATATCCCAAGCTATACCTAAATTGATATACTCTGAAGTTTCTGGCTCTAAGTCAGCGTTAGCACTAACCCAAGAATCATATTGCTTCTCTGGACAGGCAGAACTAGGTGTTCCTTGCTCGGCACAGTATGGCTTATCAATACCGTCATATGCACTAAACGTAGTAGCTGCATTTAATCTATCAAGACCCGGTGCACGGAATGCTTCTGAGTATGATGCACGGATAACAAGGCTATCAAGTGCTTGCCAACGTACCGCAACTTTAGGAGCAAAGTTACCACCAAAATCAGAATAGTCATCGTAACGAGCAGCGATGTTAACTTCTACATCGTCAACAACAGGAAGAATTGCTTCATAGAATACAGCAAATACTTCACGTTCACCTGATGATGAATTACCCGCAGAACCACCAATTAAACCAGCTTCTGATTGAGCATCATAAACTTCATTATAAGTTGTTTCAAAGTATTCCATACCGACGAAATGAGCTACTTCACCACCTGGTAATTCGAACAAATCAAAGTTTAAGCCAGCGTTATATTGGTTAAACTCAGCACTACCTTGTTGTAGCGTTGTTGCTTTCATGTTAGCAACACCTTCTTCTGAGCCAAGATCAATACCATTTGCTTCATTGTAAGCAAGACCTGAGTAACTTAAGTAGTACTCACCCATTGCCTTGTTATCAGCTTTGTTGTAGTGGTAATAAACTTCCCATGTAGCATTTAAGAAATCTAGTTCGCCACGAAGACCAGTAATGAAATCTTGGTTGTAATCATCAACGTTACCGTCACGAGTACCGATATCTACCCAACGGAAGTAACCTTTTGCTACTACGTCATATGGGTTATGCGGGCTATCAGCAGGCATGTTGTTCCAAGCAGCAGCAGGTGGCGCATAACGACCAGTAGAGCTGTTTTGAGTAAACATAACACGACCAAACCATTCAACATCATCTGTTAAATCGTAGTCAGCATCAACGTATACTGTATTACGTTGTACAGATGCTTTGTTATAAGAAACATTACCGTATGCATAAGCACACATATCAGAGCCTTCACCAAAGATATCATCACCTGACATATGAGAGAAAACATCGTTACCGTATTGTGCGATTAAATCATCACATAAAGGTGATGGCTGATATAAACCAGTATCAGGGTGTTTAACGTTTGCGCCGTAGTAGCTCCAACCATCTGTTTCGCTATAGATGTTGATTTCGCCGTCACCATTTAAATCTGTTGCCCATGGAGCAGTAAACTCACGATCACCATCTGAGATACCATCACGACGCATAGTGTCTACTGCGAAAGTAACACCACCTTTATCATTTTGCCAACCACCAACGATTGAGAATTCTTTAGAGTTAACACCATCATCGCGATCACGAGAGCCAGCACCGAAGTTAAATGTTAAACCTTCATAGTTCTTCTTCATGATGACGTTAACAACACCAGCCATAGCGTCAGAACCATAAACCGAAGATGCACCATCAGTTAAGATTTCGATACGTTCAACAGCTGCCATAGGAATAGCGTTTAAGTTAGCTGAACTGCCACCTAGTGTAGGAGAACCAGGGAAACGTTTACCGTCGATCAATACTAAAGTACGTTCTGAACCAGCACCACGTAAATCGATTGTTGCTTGTGATTGCGCAGAGCTACCTGAACGTTCTGAGAAAGAACCAAAAGAGTTAAGGTTAGAGTTACGAAGTGCATCAGCAACGGTAAAGTTACCTTCAATTTGCATGTCTGTAGCAGTAATAACTGTTACAGGTGAAGCACCTTCAAGATCACTACGTTTGATACGTGAACCTGTTACTTCAATTTTCTCTACTTCTTCTGCGCCTTCTTCAGCTGCGAAAGTTGGCGCTGAAATTGCTGCTGCAGCACCGGCACCGAACATCATCGCTACGCGAATGGCTTTAGCTACTTTACTATTGTTATACATGTTTACTCCCTGGATCACATAGGTGATTGGTTGTTTGTTTGTTTGTTTTTATTTTGAAAAGACCCAAAGCTATGCTGCCTCGTTAATCTTTATCAAGTCGTATGACCTGATCTGTCGGTTAAGATAGTAAACGGGAATTGCAGGAATCGTCAACACCAATTGCAACCAAATGAGGATCTTTTTAACATTTGGACACATTTGGACACAAAAAAAACCTAAAAAGCCCACCAAGAAATGCTGGCGTAACTCACTGATAAATAAGAACATAAAACAAATAAAACAATAACAACAGCTCTTTACAATGAATTTGAAATAATAATGTAAATAAACACCCAAACATTATTTACATTTTGATTACAAAACAAACAAAACCATAAATTACAATAAGTTAAATTTAAAAGACAAATAGTTTAATTGATATAACCCGATACACACAAACCCGACAACAAAACATTATAAGCCACAAAAACAATAACTTAAAACAAACACAAACTACTTTGTAAATTTATAATTACAAATTCACAGTTTTCAATAAGTGCTAAATTTTATTTTCTACTTTTTATCCCTCTTTTCTAGAGACATTGATACTGTTTTTGCTTTAGCTTGAAGTGAGGTACAATCATGGCTCAGATAACTTTATTGCTAAATATATGCATAACACTCAATACAAAATAGCTATTAGCCGTTTATCGACCCTTCTCGATCATTTAACGGTACAAGCAAATAAAACTGACCAATTAAACAATAAAAACAAATCTCATCGCCTTATTGAAAATAATAATCTTTTCTCTCAACATTTATTTACCACTGAAAGTGACAAAATTTGTTTATACGTTGAAGAAGTGAAAAAAAAATTAATAGAGTTTTCTCGTCTATATAATTTAAGCACTGATAATGCGAACAAAAAAGAAATAGCAAAATCATCTTTATTACAAATAGAACAGCAAACAACAGCCTTAATAAATGCCATACAAGCCAACAAAACTATGCATCAAGCCGCACAAGTAAGTTTCGATGCAAGAAAGAAAATACGCATAAAATCAGCCAACACAGCTCAGTTAAATCAACAAGAGAAATATAAAGCATTAACTAAATCGGTTTTACTCACGAGTAATCAACTGTATCAACAATTAAGCGAACACCATGAATTTGAAAGACGATTGATGGAAATGATTACAGAACGTGAACAACAACGTATTCGCTCTAGAAGTATTAGTACAGATAAACTCTCACAAGAAGTGCTTGCTTTACACCAACGCTTAGGTAGATGCCGTAAAGCTATTTCCTCAATTGAAAAAAATATCGAGTCAGCCCAGAAAAACAATCTGAGATAGTGACGAGGGCAACGTCTTATATATTCGCATTTTGTTTTAACTAAGGTTACTCTCTATATAAGCTTTATCGAGCATTATACCAAGTACATTAATTAATTGACCACTTAGCGAGAATTAAAAGGCTTAGAGGCAAGGCATTGATTGAAGAGAATGGTTATTCAGGAGAATAAGCTCCTGCATTCTCTAAGAAGCTAC
>MAAB01029355.1_pt1 | contig 142973 bp, 107 predicted proteins | sample 1115991 | NCBI WGS metagenome assembly MAAB01 (sample SAMN04961124, study PRJNA320927) | seawater metagenome | isolation source: sample BD02T18 sea water enriched with oil for 18 days | place: USA:Gulf of Mexico | collected 2013-07-27 | reverse complement strand
ATTGAGATGGGCAGAGCTTACCAAAACCGCAAATTATCTATGGCCAAAACCGCAGGGGCCAAAACTAAAGTTTACTCTAAGTACGGTAAAGCAATTTACGTTTGTGCTAAAACTGGTGGTATTGATCCTGATGGTAACCTAACTTTACGTGGCTTAATTGACCGTGCAAAGAAAGACCAAGTACCTACTCACGTTATTGACAATGCTCTTAAAAAAGCATCTGGTGCCGGTGGTGAAGATTTTGTTGAAGCACGTTACGAAGGCTTTGGCCCTGGTAACTGCATGGTAATCATCGATTGCTTAACAGATAACGGCAACCGTACCATTAAAGATGTTCGTCAATGCTTTACTAAGTCACATTCTAAAATTGGCTCTTCAGGTACTGTTTCTCACATGTTTGATCATCAAGCTGTTTTCGCCTTTAAAGGTGAAGATGATGAAAGTGTATTAGAAAACCTAATGATGGCTGATATCGATGTTACAGATGTTGAATTAGAAGATGGCATTATTACTGTGTATGCTCCGCATACTGAGTTCTTTAAAATTAAAACTGAATTTGCTAATTCAATGCCAGAGTTTGAATTAGAAGTTGAAGAAATCACTTGGGTTCCGCAAAACTACATTGATGTAGAAGGTGAAGAAGACTTAGCAAACTTTGAGAAGTTTATTGAAATGTTAGATGATTGTGATGACGTACAAAACGTTTATCATAATGCAGAAATTAAAGACTAAATAGTCGTTTAATAGTCAATAAAAAACCAGTACTTAGTACTGGTTTTTTTGTGCCTGTAATTAACAGGTGAGTTAATAAAAAGTAGCAATCGACTTAGCTTCTGGCATTTTACTGATGATATAACGGCAGCACTTTACCGCTTAGACTACCGCACCATTTCTTGCCGTTTTCAATAAATAAAATCTCACCATAACTGCCACGTTTAATGCTTGAGTCTATAGCGATAACACGACCCTACTTGGTTACAGCCGGGTTTCTATTGGTGGTACAACGGCAACACTTTCCCACTTAAACTACCGCGCCATTTCTTGCCGTTTTCAATAAATAAAATCTCACCATAACTGCCACGTTTAATGCTTGAATCAATAGCAATAACACGGCCTTGATAACGGGTTTCAATTTGTTTTTGAGAGGTGTGACCGACAATAAGATGTTTCACATCAAAATGTTTAAGTAATAAGTCAATTTCTGCAGAGGTTGCACCCTTGTCTTTGGCGCTAGAGGCTTTACCTCTGTCTGCTGCAAAATAACCACGGTACCAGATAGGTCCATTGGTTTTATGTAAGTACTTAGCCCAGCCCTCACGAGGCTTATCAAGCTCAGCTTTGATTAAGCTATCTTTAAATACAGTATTAATTTCTACTATGCTGCGTTTTTCTCCCGCTAAACTTGGATGAAATCCGCCGTGAGCGAAGAGCATGTCATTCATTTTTACCAATACCGGTTTACTGCGTAACCAGTTACCTATGATACTGTCTTTAGTAAATAACTTTTCGAACGGTTTATTTAATTGTTTAGCTGTTTCAATATATTTTGGGTGTAAATAGCGTAGGTCGCCATTAAGTACCATTACTTCGTGATTACCCAAAGTTAGATGGATATCACCACCGGCTTGTTGAGCTTGCTGTTCTAAATCATATAAAAACCATAGGATTTCAGTGACTTTATCGCCGCGATCAAAGATATCACCGGTGATAACAAAGTGGCCATCACCAAACGCCCAGTTTTTATTTTCGTCAATAATGTTGTTATTGGTTAATAACTCAATCATCAAGTCATACTTACCATGAAAATCACTTAAGGCTGCCACAGGGTAGTCACCCGAAAACTCAAGTACCTTATTCTCAACACTTGAAAAACCATGGACAACTGCTGGCATATTACAGGCATTCATCACCTTAGGAAAAGTACTTACCGAGACAGTCTGGCTTACTAGTTCACCTTGACATAACCAAGACGATTCAAGCTGTTGCTGGTCATTAACAAAAATATAAGGGCCATCATTTACTGCTGGTAATCTTGGCTCTAGTGCATCAGCCTTTGCTTTTTCATCGCTATTGGAAAGAGCAAAGGCTGCAACACTTGTTGCTGACATGATAAACGCAGTGAGAACAACAACTCGCGCGGAAATGGAAGGATAAGAAAACATAAAAACTCCAGACAAACAGTAAATAAACAAAGAGAAAAACAAATAAAAAGTCCACATCCCTGTGGGAATTTAACAACGGAGGCTAGTTTAGCTAACCCCCGTATTAACTCAGTTAAACGTTAACGCTTAACAATTAACTTTAGAAGCTAACTTGTGCACCTAGGTAAACAAAACGACCTACACCGGCATCGTATTCACTACCATAGTTACCACGACCGCCGTAGTAGAACTCACCTTTATCATCAAAGATATTGTTCACACCACCAAATACACGTAACGATGAATTATCATCCATTTCAATGTTATAAGACACTGATAAGTTGTGCTTGAAGTAAGAGCTGTAATCTTGGAAAGCTGGACGTTCAGGGTCTGTGATACAAGTCTCTTCACCCGCGGCACATCTTTCTACATTATCAGTCCAAGCATCTTCATTGGTAACACTACGTAATGCAGCACTCTTATAGGTAGTACTCCAACGAACACGAAGGTCATCTAGATACCAAGCAACAGAAGCTGCCGCTTTGTCATCGAACAAACCAACATATCCTGCATAGTCAGTAGTGAATGAACCATCATTACCTGTTTTAGTATTTGAATGCTCTAACAGGTGAGTCCAATCCATTTTAAGCTTCAAGCTACCAAAGGTATTCATGTCATAGGCATAAGCAACAGCGATATCGACACCACGAGTGGTTAAGTCATCAATGTTATAACTGCGTTGTACAATTTCAGTCAATTGCCCTTCACCATCACGCCTAATCACGTCACAAAACTCATTAGCATCACCAAGCGTTATGCTTGAGCCGTAACATTGATCAAGTAGGTCTTCGTTAGAGTATGAAGAAATAGCATCAGTAATGGTAATATCGTAATAATCAACAGCAATACTAAGACCATCGATAAATCTTGGCTCATAGGTAACACCAAAAGTTACCGTAGTACCTGTTTCTTCAAATAACTCAGGGTTACCCGAATCAGGAGAGTAACCATTGCTATCATCTTCAAATTCACCGTCTGCAGCAATTGTTGCTGCAATGCCTGGCTCTAAACGACAGTTATCATGACCAGCACCATTTGATGTTGCTGTAACGCCATCACAAATATCATCAAAGCGATCAAAATCACCTGCAGCTGGCTCATATAACTCATTTACACTTGGTGCGCGTTGTGACACAGCATAGTTACCGCGCACGTTTACGCCAGCACCCACTGACCACATAAAGCCTAATTTATAACTAGAGACTAATTCAACATTAGCAATATCATAATCTGACAAACGTAATGATGTTTCAAGTGATAAATGCTCAACGCCAGGTAGGTCACGTAATAACGGGAATGATGCTTCACCAAAAACTTCAGCAACACTGATACTACCTTTAAAGGCTGGAATTAAGTTCCACGTAACACCACCATAAGTTAAGGCGTCATCAGTTACCGCTTCTTGGGTATCTTTGCGGTACTCAAAACCAAACACAGTAGCAACTTGACCTGCTGGCATTTCAAATAAATCACCGGCGATATAACCCATTACGTTAACTTGTTCGTTATACACATTAAGCGTTGGATTAACACGAATGTAATTCGCCATTTCCGGCGTAATTGAGCCTTCACCAAATACATTTAACGGAACACAGCCTTCTGCACGCGCGGCTTCATCATTACACTGAATTGAACCATCTGCTGCATAACCAGCATCTAAAGCTTTTTTAGCTTTAAAAACATCAATTTCATTATTACGGTATTGAACTTGGTGGAACTTACCGTAACCGGCAGAGATATCCCAATCCCATTCGCCGTCAAATATAACACCCTGAAGACCTGCCCAAGCACGTACAGTTTCACGTTCGTTATCAGTAGATACTGGGCCTACCTCAGCATAACGTCGATCCCAGTAAATACGATCTTTATATTGACCGGCTGTTTCACGAATTTCTGCTGGAACATACGGATTATCAATAGGGATCCTACCTAGGTTTACTGTACCAGGTAGGCCTGTTTCTCTGTCGGTATAAGTCGCCGTTTCACTATCACCTGAGTCTTCTGGTGATTTATCATTGACGGTAAAGTTACCACTCCACTGTACTTGTGAATAAAAAGTAATATCGTCAGTAATATCAAAATCTACTTTAAATGCTGCTGAAACACGTTCACTTGGCACTTTTAATTGCACAAATTCACGTGAATTGATGCCAACTTTTTCTTCAAGGTACTTGTCATAAGGTGCTGAATGTAATGTTTGCCCTTCATACCAATGAATGGTGTCAAACTTACTTGATTCTTGGAAGATACCACCTAAAGTGCCATCACTACGACTACGCCAATCACTCATCGGTGTCTCGCTTAATGGCATATAACCATCCGCAGTTAAGATTTCGTTGCGCATGGTATCAGTATTATAATCAAATGATGCTTCTTGCGAGGCACGTTGACGGTCACCATATTTAAGACCATAGTCTTTATCATAGTTAGCACTAAAAAATAAATAACCGCGATCATCAGCAAATGAGCTACCGTAACTACCATCAAGGGTAAATTCTTTTGCACCGCCGTCAACGCTTTCACCACCACGGACTTTAAAATCAAAACCTTCTTTGCCTGTTTGGGTGATAATGTTAACTACACCAGAGACCGCATCAGCGCCGTAAGTAGAGCCTGCACCACCGGTGATAACTTCAACACGCTCTACCATACCTGATGGGATAGTACTTGTGCTAACAACGTTACCACTTTTTGAATTAGAAACTACGCGGCGACCATCGATTAACGTTAAAGTACGGTAGTCACCTAAGTTACGTAACTCAACCGTAGTTATACCTGTAGTTGATACACTTGATTGACTGGTAGAGTTGCTTGAGCCAAAAGAAAGTCCAGGCATATTGTCTACTAATATTTGTCCCATTTCGCCAAGACCGGTATCACCAATCGCTTCTTTACCCATGGTTACTAGTGGCGTTGATACGGTAAAACTATCGCGACGTAAACGTGAGCCTGTGACAATAATTTTCTCATCCGCTTCAACTTTTTGTGCTTCTGTTGCTGCGGTTTGTGCAACTGGTTTAGCTATTTCATTTTCAGCATCGGCTGCGAAAGTAGCTGGTGCAAATGTCAATGCTGAGCCAGCAATGGCTGTATATATAGCAGTTTGAATTGCGATGGTGATTGGGCTTTTATTCATCATTCATCTCTCTTAATGTTTTTGTTTATGTTTTGTTTCTTATGTTTTTAATATTATTTTTATAATTTGGGCTATCACTAAAAGCAAAAATTTAATAGCTGATAGAGATAAGTGGCTTACTTACAAAACTTGTCATGACAGATCAGCTCATAAGCAAAAACCACAAAAGCAAACACTCCAAGTTCAAGTAACTTTTTGTGAATAAAACCTAGGTTAAATTTAGCTTTTCTCTGTTTTAAGAAAATCCCTCAACTTATGCAATCTGTAGAAGGTCATTTGTACATCGATTTAATATCGATTATAAGAAAAAACATAAATAACAAATTAAAAACAAAGAGTTAGATAAATTACAAACAAGAACATTTTGAAGGCATTTTGGAACAAGAATAAAGAAGAAAATATAATTCTAGATAAATAAGTTACCTAACTTTAATAATTTTGTTAGCATGGATTAAGCCTATGGATAGGCTAAGTAAATTAGGAGGCGGAGATATTTCGATAATTCACTCAATTCATTAAACACATCCAGTTGAGCAAAAACAGTTCACACCTATGCGTAATAAGTCATTTAAAATTAGTCATTACCAGGTAATTCCCTCTGAATTTAGTATTCAAAAGAATGACGACGAAAAACAATCATTACAGCCTAAATTTATTGAAGTACTTGTCTATTTGGCACAACACCATGGTCGTGTTGTACCTAGAGATGAACTCATTGATCATATTTGGGGAGAAGACAGTTTTGTTGGTGAAAAAAGTTTAACCAATGCTATCTGGCATTTACGTAAGAAGCTCACCTGTGCAGAGGGCGAAGAAGAGATAATAAAAACCATTCGTAAAGCTGGCTATCAATTAATACCTGAGCCAACGTGGCAAACTCTGCCCTCAACAAGTAATGAAATATCTAAGCCTGAACTGGTAGAGAGTTCGATAAATTACTCGGTAGAGAGCTCTATTAAAGACCCTGAAGATAGCTCTTTATATCAAGAACAAGCGACACATTCCCCATCAGAAAATAACACTGAGAATAAAACCGAGCAAAGTAACAAAAAGACTAAAATAAGCAGTACCTATGTACTTATTGCTTTAATTTTTTCTTTGTTAGTACTGCTTTTTATTCAGCAATTACCTGATGATAAAAGCCCAAAAATAACGTCTATTACCAACCATCCCGGTAGTGAACTTTTCCCCTCGCCCTCTCCGGATGGCCGATATGTTGTTTATAGCCAAGTATTAACAAACCAAGCGACTAACCTGTTTATGAAGGATACTCATCAAATAGCGTTGCCGCCAAAACAGTTAACCTTTGATAATGCAAGAGAAGGGCACAGTGTATGGAGTAATGATGGCCAATATTTATATTTTTCTCGTAAAGATAAAGCAAAAAGAAGCTGCTATTACATACAATTAAAGGTTGCTAGCCAACAAGAAAAACAAGTAGCTACTTGCCCTATGCAAGGTGGCTATTATTATCTAGATATTTCGCCTGATGACAAAACACTTGCTGTTTATAATATGGGCGCATTAGCAAAAAGATCCGGCATATACTTTATAGATTTATCATCAAGCAATTATGAAATGACGCGGTTTTCATGCGATAGTGATTGCTCTTATAAAGACAGAGACATGGCTTTTTCCCCTGATGGAAAGTACATGGCTATATCACGACGAGCGAATCGCTTAAGTGAAAACATTTACCTTATTGACCTAGTAACTAAAACTACCGAGCAACTGACTTTTAATGAAGAGGATATAGTCGGTATGTCTTGGCAGGGTAACAGCGAAAAATTAGTTTTTGCGGCGCAACGCGCTGATAACCGCTTTGGTTATGTCATCGAGATTGCAAGTAAAGTGCTACAACCTTTAGATTTAGCTGACTTTAGTTACCCTAGTCTTGCGAAACAATCAAAGCAACTTTATTACCAAAAAAGAAAGGAAAAATCCTCCTTAGCGAGTTTACAACTTAACGACACCATAGCTAGTAGCCCTTTTCCTGTTTTACAGTCTAATTACACCTATGAATCAGCCGATTACAGTGAGATAAACGACTTGATCGTATTTTCATCTAATGAATCAGGTTTTGATGAATTATGGTCGGCAAAACCTGACGGTAGTGAGCGTAAACAGTTGACTAACTTAAGACAAACTATGCGTTATCCTAAATGGTCACATGACGGACAAAACGTGGCATTTTTAGCCCCTTTAACTGAGGAAAGTGGTGATGGCAATGGTATTTATATTTACTCAGTTAAAAATGAAAGAGTTACCTTACTGAAAAGTCCGTTTATTCGACATAGACGTCCCAGCTGGTCATTTGATGATAACGCAATAATTTCAGCTATTTCTGGCGACAAACATACCGATCTTTATAGTATCAACATTTTTGATGCTAGCACAAAACGTCTCACTTTTGATGGTGCACGATACGGCGTGATGATATCGAAGGACACTTTGCTTTATACCAAACTGGTTAGAGGCTTATGGCGTAAAGGTGCTAATAGTAAGTTGCATGGTGAAAGCGTAATAGACGGTGAAAATTTTAATATGCTGTACACATGGACTTATGCTAATGGCCATATTTATTATCAACTATCCTTTGACGATCATTATCAATTAGCAACGTTTGATCTCAACAATAACAGCCAAACCCCCTTGGTTAGGTTACCGTTGAACTCGATGCCAAGGAGTGACAGTATTTCTTATCTACCGGAAAAAGATAGTTTAATATTTACTCGTACTAGTTACCCGCAGGCGAATATAAAGATGATATCTATGGATGACTTACTTTAGCGATTGCTTTAGTAATAACGTTAATTCGTTAATTCGTTAATGATGAATATAAAAAAACCAGTCTTTGCGTTAAATCGCAGTGACTGGTTTTTATTTATGTTATAACAGGCTTACAACGTACAATTAGAGTGAAGCTAGCTACTTTCTGACTCGCTCTCATCAGTTGAATTACTCTGTTGCGCTGATTCCACTTCAATTTGTGATACTCGCTGCAAACCTCGAGGTAATTTGTTACCCCGACGACCACGTTCACCTTTATAATGTTCTATATCAACCGATTTCAAGGTAAGTTTGCGTTTACCTGCATGTATGGTAATCGCTGCGCCCTCAGGAATAATACAAAGTATGCTAACAAACTCTTCTCGTGACTTTGAACGCGCTGAAGGAATATTGATAATCTTATTACCTTTACCTTTACTCAGCACGGGTAAGTTTTTAACTGGAAAGACTAACATACGTCCTTCACTGGTAATGGTAAGACAATTATCATTATCAAAATCATTAATAGCTTGTGGCATCATTACTTTAGCCGCTTCTGGTAAGCTGATTAATGCTTTACCATTTTTATTTCGACTGACCATATCAGAAAAACTGCTAACAAATCCATAACCAGCATCACTGACTAACAAATACTTAGTCTCATCATCTGACATAATGCTATGGACAAAGGTTTTGCCTGCAGTGAGATTGAATCGTCCAGTTAATGGTTCGCCTTGAGAACGAGCCGTTGGCAAGGTATGGGCATCGGTAGTAAAGGCACGGCCATCAGAGCCAATAAATACCACAGGACGGTTACTTCGCCCTTTTGATGCACATAAATAATGATCACCCGCTTTATAACTTAAACTCTCGGGGTCAATATCATGACCTTTGGCACAACGAGCCCAGCCTTTATCAGATACCACAACCGTTACCGGCTCACTTGGCACTAGATCTTTTTCAGTCAGTGCTTTTGATTCACTACGCTCAACTAAATTAGAGCGGCGATCGTCGCCATATTCCTGTGCAGCGGCGAGAATTTCTTTTTTCATTAGCGTACTCATACGTGCTTTTGAATTAAGAATTTTCTCTAAGTAGTCTTGCTCAATACGTAATTCATCTTGCTCTGCTCGAATTTTTATCTCTTCAAGCTTTGCCAATTGGCGTAATTTAATCTCTAAAATAGAATGAGCTTGCGTGTCTGATAAGCCAAATCGGGACATCAATTCGGCTTTAGGATCATCAAAACCACGAATAATTTCGATGACTTCATCAATATTTAAATATGCGACCAATAAACCATCAAGAATATGCAGGCGAGCCAATACCTTATCTAAACGGTATTGCAAACGACGACGGACAGTTTCACGGCGATATTCTAACCATTCCGATAAGATGACCAATAAGTTTTTAACCGCTGGACGATTATCTAGACCTATCATGTTGATATTAACACGATAGCTTTTTTCTAAATCGGTACTGGCAAATAAATGCTGCATCAATTGTTCAACATCAACACGGTTAGAACGTGGCATTATCACCAATCGTACCGGATTTTCGTGATCAGACTCATCACGTAAATCAGCTACCATAGGCAGTTTTTTTGCCGTCATCTGTCCGGCAATTTGTTCTAAAATCTTACCACCCGATGCCTGATGTGGCAGTGCGGTAATAACGATATCGCCCTGCTCTACTTCATAAACAGCACGCATTCTTATGCTACCGCGACCCGTTTGATAAATTTTTTCAATATCAGCTTTCGGGGTAATAATTTCAGCGTCTGTTGGGTAATCAGGGCCTTTAACAAACTCGAGTAAATCACCCACTTCGGCTTTAGGGTTTTCAATTAAATGCACACAAGCCTGAGCAACTTCTCTGACGTTATGAGGCGGTATGTCTGTAGCCATACCCACCGCAATACCGGTAATACCGTTCAGTAAAATATGAGGTAGACGAGCAGGTAACGTTTTTGGCTCTTTCATTGTGCCATCAAAGTTTGGCTGCCAATCAACGGTGCCTTGCCCTAGTTCAGAGAGTAAAACCTCACTAAATTTTGATAATCGTGACTCGGTATAACGCATTGCTGCAAACGATTTAGGATCATCGGGTGCGCCCCAGTTTCCTTGCCCATCTACTAATGGATAACGATAAGAAAAAGGTTGTGCCATTAATACCATAGCTTCATAACAGGCACTATCACCATGAGGGTGAAACTTACCTAATACATCACCCACGGTACGCGCAGATTTTTTATATTTAGCCGTCGCAGATAAACCAAGCTCTGACATTGCATAAACTATACGTCTTTGCACTGGTTTTAAGCCATCACCAATATGTGGCAATGCTCGATCCATAATTACGTACATGGAGTAATTTAAATAAGCTTCTTCAGTAAAACGCCTTAATGGGACTTGTTCTACTCCATCAAGGCTATATTCGAGCGCATCTGACATGAATTAATTTTCCTGATATTACGGATCTAGTTATTTTTATTTTTTAGGTTCTGGTTAGAGTCTGTTGAACATTCACTTTCATCTCTGATAATTGAACAGAGCTATAAACGATAAGTTGAACAAACCCTAGGGTAGCTGACCATAAACTATAGCTTATCTGATTATGGACTTAGACAAAATAGGTAATGTAACAAAAGCATTAATAATACTTAGTCTATTAAAGGCTTTCTATTTAGGAAGAATTAAATATTGAGCGGAAGGGTTAAGGTTGAAGCAAATTAGTATTAACTCGTCTTTCTTGTACCGCGGCAATATTCTGATAACAAACTACGGTATCTCGACCTTGCTCTTTTGCTTGATACATAGCTAAGTCTGCACAATGTAATAAGTCATCAAAGCTCATATGACTACCTCTCATCGTTGCAACACCAATACTGATAGTTACTCTTCTTTGCAACATTAACGATGAAAAATCATATTGTGCAATTTTACTATTAATACGCATAGCAATCGCTTTTGCTTTGTTGCTGTCTGCAAAAGGTAATAAGGCGACAAACTCCTCCCCTCCTAGACGTGAAAATTCATCTCGAGAGCGCATTGTTTCTTTTACTAACTGTGACACTATTCTTAGGATTTCATCGCCAACATTATGACCAAAGTTATCATTAATTTTTTTAAAGTGATCTATATCCAACAATAGTACTGATAATTCCTCAGGTTGTTCAACAAAGCTCGATACCATTTTCTCGCCGTGTTCAAATAAAACACTACGATTGGCTAAGCCCGTTAACGGATCTATTCGGGTTAACTTAATAAGCTTATTACGTATTCTCAATTGTCTAAAAAAAAGTAATATAAAGACGATGGCAACACTAATAATTAGGGTAAAGTTATACTGTTGCGTCGCTTTTTCGCCCTCTACTTGTGCAACACGGCGAATTTTCAACTCATTTTGACTTTCCATCAAGCTATTATTGGCTTTTTTATTAGTCACTTCAAATGATTGCTCTAAAGAGTCAATCATCGCCAAGCGCTTATTTTTTCGATATACATAATACTTTTTTAGATAGGCTTTTTTTTCAAGATAAGCTAAATCATATTTATCTAACTTTGCATAATGATCTGCCAACATTAAATGCAGTTTTAAAAAGTTAGGCTGTGCTAATTGTACCTCAGAAATTTTTTCAGCTAACATAGCTGCAGGCTCTAGCAGAGCAACGATATCATTACTATTTATGTATCCAACATTCTTATCACTAATATGTTCTTTTAATAGTGCTTGAGCAACCAGAAGTAAATATTGCTCTGCAGCATTTAGTGAGACTTGAGCTGAGGTAAATTGGGCAAGTGCGGTGTCGACTTTATGGCGGTCAACAAGAGCCTCTTTTAGGTTACTGATTAAGACAAGCAAGTCTGGATCAATTGGTAATATACTGATAACAGGTGCATGTAACAGCCTGTTTCCATCACTTATACTCTCCCCTACGCTAAGTGGATTAGTTGACTCACTTGCCTGACAAAATGAAATAAAAGTCAATTGTAACAACAATACTATCAAAGCTGCTTGAGTGATCAATTTCATTAGCCACACACCTTGTTTCTTCCTGAGACTTTAGCTTGATAGAGTTGTTCATCAGCTCGTTTTATCAATTGAATTAAATCACTATCATCGGCAAGAGTGACAACACCAACACTAATAGTCACTTTTTCAAGGTTATTAAGCGGCCATGAGTACCCATCTATAGATGAGCGCATGCGCTCTGCTATTTCCAAGGCTGATTTCAACGATGTTTTAGGTAAACAGACCAAAAATTCTTCACCACCAAAACGACCAAAAGTATCACTTTTACGCATCATATTAGCGCCTAGAGTAGCTACCTGAGCTAAAACCTGATCACCAACACTATGACCTAAGCGGTCATTAATACCTTTAAAATGGTCAACATCTATCATCAATATGCTCAAATCAATTTTTGTTGTGGTTGCAAGTTTGAATGCCTTTTGAGATTTTGACATTAAACAACGTCTGTTAGCTGTCCCTGTGAGCGTATCAATTCTAGAAGCTACTTTAAGTTTGTGCTGACTTTGAATTAACTTAACGAGTACCCAAGCAAACGCTAAAGCGACCAAAGCACTAATAAGAAGATAAACTCGCTGCGCTTCATTCTCTAATTTTGCTTCATTTAAATTAGCTTCATAAAGTATTCTCTGATTGTCTAACACCTTATTTTGTTTATCTGCCTGCGCCGCCTCAAGCCTTAGGCGTACTTGGGTAATAGAACGATTATCTTCATTTTCATATAATTTATCGGTTAACGAGATGACCATAGACTTAAGGTTATAGGCCTGTTCAAACAGTTTTTTTTTGTGCAAAGTGGCTGCTTTGAGGTTAATTAGATTGACATAACTCTGTTTTTTAAGCTGAGGCATTTCCTCATGATTGGTAAATGATTTTTCAGCACTTGTTATACTTATCAGCGCTTCATCAAAGCGCTCTAATTCATATAAAACATTCGCTTCATTATAGTAAAACTGTAACTTGAAATCGTTCTTCTCTGTCAGCTGCAAATACTGCTTAGCCATTAATAAGTATTGATATGCAGCTTCGGCATTGGTGTCTTCTTTACTTAGATGAGCCCAAGCCATATTTGAATAAACACTAAACATACTATCACTTGGTGTATCTTTGTTTGATTCTGTTATTACCGTATTTAGAACATCTATAGCCTGTTGATAATCTTTGTTATAAATATGATTAATAGCAATATTATTTAAACTATTATGTGCAGCTAATAACATGCCTGCATTTTTAAAGTGAAAGTATGATTGTTTATAATAAGCCATCGACTGTTTATCTTGCAGAAGATAACTATAAATAATACCCAATTCAGTATTGGCCGTACCTTTGAGTTCTTCATCATCGGTTTGTCTTGCAATATCATAGGCATCATTTAACAAGACTAAAGAACGCTTATAATCATCGGTTAAGTAAGCTATAGCACCTAAGTTAATAAGCCCGGCAGCAATTTGCACTTTATTATGTAAAGACTCAGCAACTTCCAAGCCTTTTTTATACTCTTTAGTTGCCTGGCCAATATGCCCTAAACTCTCTAAAGCAAAACCTTTTAAGTATAATAATTCACTGATTAAAATGCTTGGACTAGCAAGCCTTTTAGCAATACTGAGCCCTTTATTTGCTGTTGATTTTGCTGCGCCATACCTATTTTGTTCAAGTTGTATTTCAGCGAGTAGCTTGAAGTAAACTAAATTTTGCTCAACAGTAAGTGAACCAAGTAAATCTTTATAAGACAATAATTTTTTGAGAGAGAGTACTAAGTCAGTTTTTTTTAGTTCTTTTACTTGCGCAGTAACTTGATTAAATTGTTTAAGATTAACTTGCACTTGCGCAACACTCAGTATTGGCAATAATAGACAGGTAATGCTGATAATAATTTGTATAGCTAGGGATATTTTTTTAGCAAAGCTCAACAAATCGTTATTCCTTAAAGAAGCAAATCAGCACTTGCCGATAAATGCGAGTTAAATAGTATAAAACGAATTGCCCTGAGAGTTAAACCGTAATTTTTACATATTGATACCCATCACACATGAAGGTGCTCGTGTCAGGACATCAAAGTGATTCATATTCAAGACGCATTTTTTATTAATGGTTACTCCCTTAAAAACAAATGCAACGCAGAAGATGATTTACTCTGATGTACCCAAAGGGCGAGTTTTAAAGGCTTACATACATCGTTATTGATTTTGAGAAGGACGCTACAAGGATGTAGCTTATTAGAGAATGCAGGAGCTTATTCTCCTGAACAACCATTCTCTTCAATCAATGCCTTGCCTCTAAGCCTTTAAATTCTCGCTGAAACCTGCATCTTCATGTGTGATGGGTATATTTTGTTTTTCTAACAAAACAGCTAGCAAGTATCATTAATATTAAGGCAATACACAGACAAGATAACAAACCAAACTGCTGATAAATAAGTCCTGAAAGTACAGTGCCAAGCAGCCTTCCCATAGCATTAGCCATGTAATAAAAGCCAACATCCATAGAGACTCCATCTTCCCTAGCAAGAGAGACAATTAGGTAACTATGTAATGACGAGTTAATCGCAAAGGCAACACCAAAGATAAAGAGGCCAATGATCAATACTTCATCATTTTGCGGATAAAAGTAAATAGCGAGACATAAAACCGATGTTACTAGCACCAGTATTACCGACCAAAGCGTTACTTTCTGGTGAGCTGAACTTTCTTCTGGGCCGCGAAAAATCTTTAAAATTTTTGGCGTATTAGCTTGAATGATGCCATAAAAAATAATCCAACAAGCGAGAAAAGCCCCTACGGTTTGATGCTGCCAATGCAACTGACTTGCCAAATAAACAGGTAAAGCAATGACAAACCAGACATCTCGACCGGCAAACAGACATAAACGCGCCGCGGATAAATAGTTTAGTGATACATTTTTTGAAAATAACTGACTAAACTTTGCCTTATAGCGAGTTTTACCTAATTCGCCACGCAACATAGGGTAAGTAATTACAGCGACAATAACTAACGCTACTGCCATTAATAATACCGAGACTTGAAAGTCAAAAGTAACAAGTAACAAGCCACCTAAAAAAAAGCCAACGCCTTTTAGGGTGTTTTTTGAGCCAGTAAGTAAAGCCACCCATTTAAAGAGTTTGCTTTGCGCTTGCTCGTTATCTAGATTACCAACGAGTAGCTTAATACTCGACTTAGCACTCATTTTATTTAGATCTTTAGCAATGCCTGACAGAGCCTGAGCAAACATAACATAGACAACAGTTAAGTACTCATTCGGTAGAGATAACATCAATAAAGCTAAAACCTGAATTACTATTCCCATTAACATGGTTTTGTTTAAACCAATACGCGCACCAAGCCAACCACCAACAAGGTTAGTAATAACACCAAAGACTTCATAAAAAACAAATAAAGTCGCAAGAGAAAAAGGGCTATAACCTAACTGATAAAAATACAACAATACCAACATGCGCAAAGCGCCATCGGTTAAGGTGAAAGCCCAATAATTAGCGGTAATCGCCATGTATTGCTTTACTGATTTTGGAAGAGTGCTGAGACTTAGTAAAATTTTACTCACCTTTTTGCTTATTAGTACTCTCTAGACTTAGGGCTATCAACTTCATTAGCTCCGCTGTACGGTTGGCATAACCCCATTCGTTGTCATACCATAAATACATTTTAAGCTGGCTATTATTAACCACCATAGTAGATAAGGCATCAACCACACAAGATCTCGCATCCGTTTTATAATCAACAGAAACTAAAGGTCTTTCTTCATAGCCAAGAATACCGTTAAGCTCACCTGCTGCTGCATCAGCCATTAACAGATTTATTTCTTCAACAGTAACATCGCGCTGCATTTCAAAGACACAATCAGTTAGTGAAGCATTGGCTAAAGGTACTCTAACCGCATGACCATTTAGTTTTCCTTTTAGCTCAGGAAAAATATCAGTAATGGCTTTTGCTGAGCCTGTTGTGGTTGGGATTAATGACTGACCACAAGCGCGTGCACGACGTAAATCTTTATGTGGTGCATCTAAAATGGTTTGTGTATTAGTTATATCGTGAATGGTAGTCATGCTGCCATGTTTTATACCAACATTGTCTTGTAGCACTTTAACCACAGGGGCTAAACAGTTGGTTGTACATGAAGCTGCGGTAACAATATTATGCTTATTCACCTGATATAACTGTTGATTAACGCCCATAACAATATTAACGATATCTTTATCTATAATATTGCCTGAGCTATCTTCAGCTAACTTCATCGGCGCGGTCACCAGAATTTTTTCTACCCCTTGAACAAAGTAAGCTTGTAACTTCGCTTTATCACGCATAACACCTGAGGCTTCAATAACAAGATCACAAGCTGACCAGTCTGTTTCAGCAATACTGTAATTCTGGCTTACCTTAAGTTTTTTGCTATCAATAACCATGAGTTCATCTTCTGCTGTTGCCTCATGTTGCCAGCGACCATGAATAGAATCAAAATTAAGTAAATGAGCTAATGTCGGGGCATCACCTGCGGGATCATTAATTTGGATAAACTCTACTTCAGGCCAATGCCACGAAGCTCTTAAAATTAATCGCCCCATACGACCAAAGCCGTTTATACCTATTTTTATTGTCATTTTGATAACTCTTATATTTCTTAGGTTGATAACAGCTAAATTAGCCATAAAAAAATCCTCTCTCAAGAGGATTTCCTAATTTCATTTTATTACATATGTATGACAGTTTGATGTCAGTAAACAGGTAATTACAACTTAGTTATTAATTACTTAGATAGAACACTATTGTCCTGAAAAGACGAGTCCTTTAACGGGTAGTAATAACGCTTGCATACGCAAGATAATAGCATGAACAATACCCACTGCATCAACCATATGTAAGTAGATAGACTCAGTAGTACTCAGTGTGCCACTGTTAATTAATTCATGATGATAGCTATAGGCATTGGCAATACATTTTGTTCCAGGTATGACGCCATCAAGCCCGCCTTCATATAAAGGCACTAACTTAACCGTAAGTGTGCCTGGTTTTGCCCTTTCTTGTATATCCAATAAAGTTTCAACGGCTCTTATTTGTCCTGTCGCAATAACACTCTGCACACTGGCCACTCTCATAGCTATGATAGTGAAAGGCTTGGACATACAGGTAATTTCTGCAAAAGTTCCCACCTTGATTACACCGGCGGTTAATTGGTTAAAGCCCGCTTGCACTGCCTCTCTGCCTGATGCCTCACCGCTAGAGGGGACAATCACACCAGCCGAACGGATCATAGGATTTATAAAGTCCCCAGGTTGCAGAGAAAATTGTTGTAGCTCTCCTTCAATATGGGCATAGAGTGTACGTTTTCCTTGTTCAACGTTGGCTTTATCTAAGGTTTCCATAGCGCTGGCTTTTTTAGCCGGTAGTATAGTATCTAAGACTCCTTGAGCTGCTGCTTGATTAGCAAGAGAAGCCGACAAAGAAGCCTTTTTCATTGCGACGGTATCAGCCAGTTTTTCAACTTCACTTTCGCTGATTATATTGCCTCCTTGGGAAGCAAGATTCCTTTTACGTTCATATTCATGTAGAGAACGCTGGTAGGTACTTTTATCCCTTTCGACAAGGCTTATGGCCACCGCATGTTGGGCGTAAGCAGTAACAAACTCAGCTTCAACTTGCCTAACTTGTGCTTTGGCACTTTCAATAGCCTCTATTTGAGATTCATCATACATGCTAAGTAGCGGTGTGCCGACTTTAACTATTTGATGGTTTTTCACAAACACATGCTGCACCCGGCCACTTTTCTCTGGCATTATCGATACAGTACGAAACATGGGCGTAGCGTTAGTTGTTGATGGGTGGTAATAAAAAATTAAAGTCACTAAGGATATCGCTAAAATAGCGCAAGCAGTTATTCCCCAGCGCAGCTCATACCACATGGTGAAGAAGGTAATTTCTTTTCCCCAGACTTTACCCTGACGATATTTTCTAAATAAATAATCTGGCAATATAGTGATAAGGGAACACAGTAAAATTTCTAACATTTAACTGTTCTCCTTAATAACATCTTCATCAGTATTGGGCTCTACTCTAACTTTTTTACTTGCTGCAATAGTCTCTAAAGACTTAGCAATTGATTTTAAAGGAGCTAAGAAGTCAGGTAATTCAACCACAGCTAACACTAATGCTGCAATCCAAAAAATATTATTATGAGTAAATAAAGCTAAAATAGTTAATATTGCAATCAGTTGTATCTGGGTATGATTTTTTCCATGAGCGATATGCTCAGGTATCGCGTGCAACTTAAAGTATAAAACACCTGCAATTAATATCATCGCGATAAGAATAACAGCCATAACGATCATTAAAGGATCACTGTCAGCGCCAGCCAAATATCCTGGTATATGCTCTGTATTCATATTCATTCCCTAATTATTGATTGATAACTTAAAACAAACTCATGTAAAAATTACACTTATGTTATAGCCAGATTACCTTTGCTTTGTAACCACTCTTTCCTATCAGGGCTGCGTTTTTTCGATAACAACATATCCATCAATTCCATCGTTTCACTATGCTCATCTTCGAGAGCCGTTAACTGGACTAAACGACGCGTATTAGGATCCATGGTAGTTTCACGTAACTGCGGCGGGTTCATTTCGCCCAAGCCCTTAAAGCGCTGTACGTTCACTTTGCCACGCTTTTTCTCGGCTTCAATTCTATCTAATATGCCATCTTTTTCCGCTTCGTCTAGAGCGTAATAAACTTCTTTACCGATATCAATTCGATATAAAGGTGGCATAGCAACATAAACATGACCCGCTTGTACTAAAGGTAAAAAGTGCTGAGTAAATAAAGCGCATAATAAGGTGGCAATATGTAGCCCGTCAGAATCGGCATCCGCTAAGATACAAATTTTTCCGTAACGTAATTCAGATAAATCATCTGAATCGGGGTCGATACCTAATGCAACGGAGATATCATGTACTTCTTGTGAAGCAAGGATTTGACCTGAGTCGACTTCCCAAGTATTTAGAATTTTACCTCGCAGTGGCATGATGGCTTGAAATTCACGATCTCGTGCTTGTTTGGCACTACCGCCAGCAGAGTCGCCTTCTACTAAAAACAGTTCTGTTCTCGCTAAATCTTGGCTGCCACAATCGGTTAATTTTCCAGGTAATGCTGGGCCAGAGGTGATTTTTTTACGTACTACTTTTTTACTAGCTCGCATTCTTTTTTGTGCATTACTGAGACAAAACTCTGCCAGTAATTCTGCTTTGTCTGTGTGCTCGTTTAGCCACAAACTAAAAGAATCTTTTACCACACCACTAACAAAAGCCGCACATTGACGTGAAGATAAACGCTCTTTGGTTTGCCCTGCAAATTGTGGGTCTTGCATCTTAATAGATAAGATATAACTACATTTATCCCAAATATCGTCAGGCGTTAATTTTACCCCGCGTGGTAAAATATTGCGGAATTCACAAAATTCTCGCATCGACTCAAGCAAGCCTTGGCGCATACCATTAACATGAGTACCACCAGAAACTGTAGGAATTAAATTGACATAACTCTCGCCTACGCTTTCACCGCCTTCAGTTAACCAAGTAACAGCCCATTCAGCCGCTTCGTGTTGTGAAGTAAAACTGCCAACAAAAGGCTGTTCTGGTAAAGAAACATAATCTTTTACGGAATCGATTAAGTAATCTGTCAGACCGGCTTCATAACACCATTCATATTTTTTATCTTCATTTTTGTCATGGAACTTAATCGTTAAGCCTGGGCATAATACTGCCTTAGCTTTAAGTAAATGCACTAACCGGCGAGCCGAAAACTTAGCACTGTCAAAGTATTTTGGATCTGGCCAAAACTTTACCCGCGTACCAGTATTCCGCTTACCAACCGTACCTGTTTCTCTTAGCTCTTCAACTTTATAGCCATGTTCAAAGGCCATTTCATAAACTTTACTGTCTCGTCTAACACTCACATCAACACGGGTAGATAAAGCATTGACGACTGAAATACCAACACCATGTAAACCACCTGAAAATTGATAGTTTTTATTGGAAAACTTACCTCCAGCATGCAACTTACAAAAAATAAGTTCAACGCCAGAAACCCCTTCTTCAGGGTGAATATCGGTAGGCATGCCTCGGCCGTCATCAATTATTTCTAACGATTGGTCTTTATCTAAAGTGACAATGATATTTTGTGCATGTCCGGCAAGTGCTTCATCGACAGAGTTATCGATGACTTCTTGCCCAATATGATTTGGACGAGAAGTGTCGGTATACATACCAGGACGATGGCGTACCGGATCTAAGCCACTAAGTACTTCAATGGAGTCGGCGTTGTATTGGTCAGTCATTTGAAACTCATTTTAATCACGGTTAAAAGGCTTAAGTATTTTTCGTATTAGCAATGACATATTAGATATGGCTAATTTCATTGTGGTTAATCAAGTTTTAAAAAGTCAAAAATTGTGGCTAAGCACTTATCAAAACCGATAAAGCTATGATCGCCCCCTTCTTGTACTATTAGTCGACAATGTTGATATTTTTCCACAGCTTGTTGGTAATTTAACACTTCGTCACCTGTTTGTACCATAACTAGGTAATTATTTTTTTGCTGGCAATGAATTGTTGGGCCGGTATGCTCTAGCGCCCTTAATTGCTGTATGTGCTCTTTAGTCACTTGATACACTTCCTCTGTATATGGGTTTACTTGCTCGCCCATATAATCATGCATTAGCTCATAAGGTTTTATTGCCGGATTCACTAACACCGATAAGAAGTTATATTTATCAGAGAGATAGCTAGCAAAATACCCCCCTAATGAAGATCCAATTAAATAACATTGACTATTTTCACAATGCTTTTCAATAAGTTGCTCTAGTTGAGCAATAGCATGGGCTGGTGTTGTAGCAAGTTGCGGACAGAAGAATTCAATGTCAGGATAGTACTTCCTTAAGTATTTACGGGTTTGTTCAGCTTTCAACGACAGTGGTGAAGAGTTAAAACCATGAATATAGATAACTTTTTTTTTCATCATTAATCTTTTTAAGTTAAAAAGCTATAATTAGCGCTAGGGTTTATAAAGCAACAACATCCGTGGTTAACTGCCCATCTGCATGTAAATAAAAAAGTCTATATCCAGGCCCTTTAGCTAAAGCTGCGACACCATCAACATTGGGATCAAATTGAATGGATGTAGCAGGACAAGTATATAATGTTACTATCTCAGGCTCCTTGCTTGATTTTGTTCTTAACGTTTTTTTCGAAAGTTTGCATACTTGCCTGGCTAAGGGATTTGTTAACTGCATAGCACCATGCACATGACCACAAGCGATCGCTTTTATATTGCTATATTCATTAATAACATGCCAAAAATCAGCCTTGTTTTGTAAACCGTGTTTATCAATAAAGTATCCCACATCAATAGGATGATGATGCATCATAAGTAATTGATGTTTACTTTGATCAATGACCGTTTTCAATTGTACTAATGCTTGTTGCCTAACATAACCTGCAGGTGTCGCACTTTTGCTATCAAGCAGTTGAACTTGCCAGTGGGAAATGGAAATGTCTTTATTCGGTAAAAACGGTGAACCGGCAAAGTACTTATCTAATAACTCTGGTTCATCATGATTACCTGCCAAATAATAAATAGGCACAGTAACATTACATGCATGCACACAGTCAACAAAGTTTTGATAGGATTGCTCTGTATGATCTTGGGTTAGATCACCAGTAAAAACGATCAAGTCAATTTCTAAATTGTCACAAAGACTTAACAAAACCTTTTTAAGATTTTCAAGTACATTATGACCGTGATGTAAGCCTGTTGGAGATGAAAATAAATGGCTATCAGTTATTTGTGCCAAGACGACAGGCTTGTTATTTAAGTGGTCTTTATCAGTTAAACTCATCAGTTAACAGCTCATACATTAGGAAGGTAAGTCAACATTCACTTGCCCTAAGCGCAAACATAAATGTAGCCATTCATTTAAAAACTGGTTAGTTTGCTGTTTTTCATCTTGTTGGTGCATTTGACTATTTGGATAACTATAGCGTGGTTTTACCTGTCTGATGTCTTGCGTGGAAAGGACTTCTGCCATTCTCGCATCATGATACAAGCGAATAGTCATACGAGGGTGAAGTGCGCTAGCAACAATACCAGGAACATTCTTAAAGGAAGTACTTAATACTTCTTGTTCAAAACTAACCACAGAGGTATATCGAGTCACTTCTTTTATCGTTACATTATAAGAAAGAAAGTCACTTATAAAAAAATGACGTGATTCCCCAAGTGCTGTTTTACTCGCTAATACTTTTAGCAGCAACATATAATTGTTAGCACACAGAGTCATCAAGCTAACTAAGTTAGGTTGATAGTTTTGTTTAGTCGCATTAGCCAATGCTCTGTTAGGAAAAAAACTCATGGGTACCTCTTAACCGTCATTTTAGCTGTAATAGTTTAACTAGGTAATGACTGATAGTTCATTGCCAACCATTGTAACCCTATAATAGTTGCTGCGTTAGTGATTTTACCTTGAGCTAATAACTCCATAGCCTGATGACGACTGACAAGGTGTAACAAAATATCTTCATTCTCTTCAGGCAAGCCATGAATAGCGCCATCATTTACTTTAGTACTGTCAAAATACCCTAAATACAGGTGAATGCATTCGCTCATGCCCCCAGGACTAGAAAGATATTGCATAATAGGCTGTAAATCACTTTTACAAAGAATGAGATCAGCTTCCTCTTTTGCCTCTCTAATCGCTACCTCTGTGGGACTTTCATTCTCATCAAACATGCCGGCTATGAATTCTAATAACCAAGGGCTATCATCTCCTCTTAGCGCGCCTGGTCTAAATTGCTCTATCAATAACACTTTATCTAATTTTGCGTCGTAAGGCATGACAACCACAGCATCACCACGTTCGAAAATTTCTCGTGTAATAATCTCACTGTACTTGCCTGAAAAAAGCTTATGTTGTAATGAGTATTCATTCATTTTAAAAAAGCCCTGATACCGATTAACAACGGAGTGCACAGCCACTTGTTCATTATTAAATTTCAACATAGATAACGGCTTATTATTATGACTTTCCATTCGCACCTCTTTTCAATAAAATAATTTGTTACACTAGTAAACAGTTATTTTATTTGGTTAATTTAAAAATCCATGTAGGATACCCTACCAGCGAACATCAATAAATAAAGAACAAGAGTAATATCAACTACATTAACTTATGTTCTTATTGTGAACAGTAATTTAATGACATTGGTATAATACCCAAGGAATTTCCTACTCATGAATAAAACACTAAGCACACTAATTATAGCGATAACGGCAGCCATTGGCAGCACACACGCCCAAGCTGATGATTTACTGACAGTATATCAACAAGCTTTATTAAACGATCCTGTGGTTCTTAAATCACAAGCTCAGTTTATGATAGTAAAAGAAGATATCGAGCAAGCCCGAGCAACTTTATTACCTCAAATTAACCTTTCTGGTGGTTATAATGCTGGCGAACAAGAATCTTACCAAACCCCTGATGACGCCCCTGCTTATGTAGGTACATCTGAGTTTTCTAGTTTAACTTATGGCGCAAATTTAAATATGCAGCTTTATCATCACGATAGCTGGTTGCGTTTAGGTAATGCCGAAAAAGCAGCACATCAAAGTGATTTAACCTATCAGGTTGCTAAGCAAGATTTAATTACCCGCGTCACTCAAGCTTATTTTGACTTGCTGAGCTCTAAAGATGATTTAGTTTTTGCCATAGCTGAGAAAGAAGCAATTGCGCGTCAACTTGAACAAACTAAGCAACGATTTTCCGTTGGTTTAACCGCAATTACTGATGTATATGAAGCACAAGCTGAATTTGATAATGCGGTTACCGAACAAATAAGAGCAGAAAACGCTATCTACCAAGCGGAAGAAGAATTACGAGTAATCACCAATACTTACCCTAAAAATGTAAGCGTATTAAACACTGAGCGTTTTAGTACGAGTACTCCAGTACCAAATAGCGCTGATGAGTGGCAAGTAACTGCTGAAGCTAAAAACCTAGATTTAATTACCGCTAAGGTAGGTATTGATATTGCGCAAGATAATATCGATATTGCTCGCTCTGGTCATTACCCTACATTGGATTTTGCAGCTAACTACAGCGGTAAAGATGATGAATCAACCTTTGACAGCTTTCCTACAATTGATGCACCTGGTGTAAATGGTTACTCACTTGGTGTGCAGTTAAATGTTCCAATTTATTCTGGTGGTGCGATTCAAAGTTCAGTACGTAAAGCACAAAGTAACTTTGTACTGGCCAGCCAAGACTTATCGTTAACACATCGTGGTGTGGTTCGTACCACTCGAAATGCTTACAACACAGTAATTGCCGCAATTTCAGCGATTAAAGCTTTTGAACAATCAGTACTGAGTGCCCAAAAAGCACTAGAAGCAACTGAAGCTGGTTTTGAAGTAGGTACTCGTACCATAGTTGATGTATTAGATAGTACACGTAACTTGTATAATGCTAAGCGTAACTTGTCATCAACACGTTATGCTTATATTCAAAACGTTTTAAAGTTGAAACGTGCTGCAGGTACGATTACTGATGAAGATATCAGTGCGATTAATTCAGGTTTAATGGTAGTCACTAACTAATCTGACTTATCACTCATTAATACATTAAAAAAGCCCTAAGCGAGCTATCGTTTAGGGCTTTTTTGTATCTAATTTTATCACTGTAGCGCTATGCTATAAAAGCGACTAAAGGGGGTTATATCCAAGTAACTTGAAGATGCTTGGGTATAGATTAGACTAGCGTTTTAAGAAAGTGGGTTAACTCTGTCGCTTCTCTTTTAACAGAGTAATGTTGCTCAACTCGCTCCCGGCCTGATTGCCCCATTTGAGCAAGCTTAGCTTCGTCACTTAGTAACATTGCCATTTTATCTTTTACTGCCGCTAAATCATTTACCGGTACAACGTAGCCATCAATTCCTTGACGAATAACTTCAGGCCATGCGCCAGCTTCGCTAGCAAGTACTGCTGCACCGCTACTCATAGCTTCAAGAATAGTTAAGCCGAAACCTTCATTTTCACTTAGCGCGACAACAAGAGATAAACTACTAAATATTTTTGGAATATCAGCAAAGTCTTGCTCTCCTACAAAAATAATACGATCAGACAGTCCTGCCTGAGCAATATTATCGCGTAAGGCTTGAGTAAATTTTTCATGCTTGGAGGCAACTCCTCCGACAATAACAGCGGTATAATCAGGATAGTCGTTTAATAAGGCAATACAGCTTTGTACAAAGAGGTGCACACCTTTTTGTTTTCTCACCCGACCAAGAATGGCAATACCGTGCTTACCTTTTGGCTGGGTTGACCTTAATAAGTCAAGCGCTTGCCATGTTTGTTGTTTATCTTCACTCGACGCATAAACATCAGTATTAACACCATGATAAATGATGGTACTTGGCGGGTTATCTAAATAGTTAGCTGAAGCTCTACACATAGCAATAACCGCATCCATACGTCTTGTTAGCCAACAAGTAAATCGGGCCCTTTTACGCTGCGCGGCAGAGCTAAACACGAGTTTTATTTTAGCTCTAAAAAGGTACTTTAATATTATGCCTTGGATCATTTCATCTACACGGCGAGCATGAAAAATACGAAATTTCCCATTAGATAAAGGCGATTGACACATTTTTACCACTTGCCAAAAACTAATCGCTAAGTTGGTATCAGTTAAGTTATTTCTCCCCATGACGCGCAATGGAATCATATGCCTTTGATAAGATACTACTTGCAACATTGTTGAGGTAATACCTGAAAAATTCCGTTTTGAATTTCCAATAATAAGTTCTATTTCTCTATTACTTATTTCTTGGTCAACCACTGCATCCATCAAAAAGTCTCAAAATACCAATTATTAATCTTATGGCCGCCATTCTACTGCAAAAACGGGCTAATGTCGTAAATAACTTCATTGCCCAAAACAAACTAACTTGCGTATAATCAAGCATAGTTAAAATAAGGTCAGATGAGAAAATACATTGAGCAAGAATAAAGTGTTACAGCCCAACTTTAAGTTGTCTTTTTTATTACCCAAGTACTGGTTAACTTGGCTTGGTGTTTTTATCCTGTACAGTATTTCCTGGTTACCCTTTAAATTACAATTAGCTATGGGCCGTACTTTAGGCCGATTAATATTTAAACTTGCTTCAAAACGAAAGCATGTTGCGCAAACAAATTTAAGATTGTGCTTTCCTGAAAAAAATGAAGATGAACTACAAAGTATTTTAAAGAAAAACTTTGAGAATACCGGCATAGCCTTATTTGAAACAGGTATGGGTTGGTGGTGGCCAAACTGGCGTGTAACTAGAAAAGTAAAAGTCACTGGCGCTCACCATATTTCTTCGGCACAAGCAGAAGGTAATGGTGTACTTGTCTTATCCATGCATAATTTAAGTTTAGAAATGTGTGCACGAGGCGCAGGGATCAGTAATCCTTTAGTTGCATTCTATCGTCCTCATAATAATCCATTAATGGAGTTTTTCCAGCATAGAGGTAGAGCACGTTCTAATAAATATATGGTAGGAAAACGTGATGTGAAAGGTTTACTCAAAGCCTTACATCAAAAAGAGGCTTGTGCCTATTTACCTGATCAGGATTATGGCCGTAATAAAAGCTTATTTGTTCCTTTTTTTGCGGTAAAAGAAACAGCGACAACAACGGGTACGCTTATTTTTTCCCGTAAGAAAAACACCAAAACTGTGATGATGATCCCACGTAGAAATAGCGACGATAGCGGTTACACGCTTGAGGTCTCTGCCCCGTTGGAAAACTTCCCAACCGATAATGATGAGCAAGATCTGATCAAAATCAACCAAGAATTGGAGAAAGCGATTCTCGTACAGCCCGAGCAATATATGTGGCTACACCGTCGCTTTAAGACAAGACCAAACCCTGAAGATGCTTCTCTGTACAAATAGTTGAAGGGCTATGCCATAGTGATAAAAGGATAACATCTATAGGCTGTTCTTTTATCCGCCCACATTTTCATCAAAATACGTTATCCAGAGAAAATTTGTATAATTATTATTCTTTGCGTAAAGTAAGTTAATATTAACTTTTTTAACATAATATACCCATCACACTTAGTGACGGCTATAAAACAAAGGTATTGATTAACCAATGAACTTTTGGCTGCGTAACCTTATCTTAGGTCTTTTTCTTACTGTACTTGCTTGGGCATTTTTTGCTAACCAAGACTTTTTGCTTTCTCTTGATGGCTCATTAGGAAAAGTTGATGATAGTTCAATACAAGGCACTGAAGCTGTTACTGACTCAAGCACGCAAAAACCTGAAAAAAAACCTTCAGAATATCAACAAGGTAGAAGCTCAACTAATGCCGCGGCAGTTGGCTTATCAAAATTCTATGCTAATTTACATGGCGATATGGATGGAAAAGGTCCTAAAGTTCGTAATAACATTGTTTACCTTCCTGATCCAAAAGGTGATTTAGTTAAGTTATTACAAGCCAGAGGAATGGTTGTTCGCCCTTATAAAAGAAATTGGCAAGGCAGTATTGAATCAAGACCTTTTAGGCGTGGTGAAACCCTCAATCAGAAGCTTGCTGAGTATACTGAAAAGGACGGTATCGACTTAATTTGGTGGTTAAACCGTGATTATGTAGTGAAAGATCCGTTTAGAATTGAAAAGGATATATTAAAAACCACCTTTCAAGTAGCTAAAGCCATAGAGGGGCACTTTGAATCCGGCCTTTCAATATTCTTTTGTAATCGTCAACGGGCCATTGTAGTGATTGAGAGTGCCCCTCAAGCTTTCTTAGATGAGGAGTGTATTCTACTTGCTAGCGCTAACCAGTATTAATAGAGTTGATTCATCATTCCTATTAATCAACTTTACTAATCAACTAGCCGTTTTTGCCAAATTTCACTAATCGCAACTTGCCCGGTAATGGTTGATTTATTGATTAATTGTCCTGCATTTTGCATTGTAGCTTGATGACCTAACGCTCTTAGCTTTTGATACATATGGCTCAATTGCTGCTGCTCTGCCTTCTCTAATAAATTCAACTTAAGTAAGCTTTTAAAAATACCTAAATTATCACAATAATTCATCAATTCACTGTACTCTTTTGCATGAGCAAGTACTAAAAACTGAGCCAGAAACTCAATATCAACTAATCCGCCTTTACCTTGCTTAATATCTAAATGAGATTCGTCTGATTTATCAAGGTGACTACGCATTTTTTCCCGCATGCTAACAATGTCACTTTTTAGTGTTAAGAATTCTCTAGGCCTTGATAAAACGTCTTGTCGAATAGTAACAAACTCTTTGTGAAGCTCTACATTACCAAAAATCATTCGAGCTCTTACTAGCGCTTGATGCTCCCAAGTCCATGCATCTTCATGCTGATAATTGGCAAAGGTATTTAAATGTACCACTAACAAACCTGAGTTACCTGATGGTCTCAAGCGCATATCTAACTCATATAAAATTCCACTATTCATACGGGTGTTAAAAATGTGCATAATACGTTGAGCTAATTTCATATAAAACTGACTTGCAGCTATTACCTTACTACCGTCAGCCTTACCTGTTGTCACTTCATCGGACTCACTTTGATGAACAAAAACTAAATCTAAATCAGAGCTGTATCCAAGTTCAACACCGCCCGTTTTACCGTAAGCAATAACACCAAAGCCTTTTTCCTTGCCGTGACCTAAACAGATTGTAGGCACACCAAAGCGATCACTAACTTGCTGCCAAGCAAGGTTTATCACTTCTGATAAAATGGCCTCTGCTAAAGAGGTTAAATGTTCACTTATTTTTGCTACCGGTAAGACATCGGCAATTTCAGCTGCAGCAATGCGTAATTGTTGAGATTGTTTAAACTGACGAAGTGCTTCCATTTGTGCTTCAAGATCTTCCTCTGGGATCCTTAACATACGTTCACGCAACTCTAGCGCATAAGACGAAAGTTGTGGCGGGTTATGCAGTAACTTGGGATCAATAAGCTCATCAAGTAAAATTGGATATTTAGCAATATAGTCGGTCACCCAACTACTGGCTTGGCATAAATGAATAAGTTGCTTTAACGCCCCTTCATTTTCAAAAAGTAGCTCTAAGTAAGCGGTACGTGTCACTATTTTACTAAAGACTTGCAATACTCTTGCTAGAACCTGTTCAGCCATTTCATTCTTTTGTAATCGGCATAAAAGTAATGGAATTAATTTATCTAATACCTGGCGGCCTCTGTTACCTAAACTACGTTTCCCCGTGTCCTCTCGAAAATCATGCAGTATCTGCCACACCTTGCTACTTTGCCAAGCAAGGGCTTCTTGGTCTAACCATGCGATAGATTCTTCATCACTCCAACGATTATGCCAAAGCGTAACCCAATGTTCATCTGCCGCTTGATGATTAGGGCTATCGAGCCCAATGAGTAAATCAAACTCTTGGTGAACGTTATTCATATGTTCGGCTAATATAGCTAAAAATTCAGGCCAGGTTTCAATGCCTAGCACAGCTATTACCCGCTGTTGGTCAAGTTCACTATCAGGTAATGTTTGCGTTTGCTTATCGGCTAATGCCTGAATTATATTTTCTACTCGACGTAAAAAACGATACGCGTTTTCTAACACTTGTTTATTCGCTTCATTAATTTCACCAGACTCAACCAGTTTTGGCAAAACAGTTAATAAACTGCGTTGCTGAAGCTCTTTTACCCGACCACCTCGAATGAGCTGGAACACTTGGACAATAAATTCAATTTCGCGAATACCGCCTGCGCCAAGTTTGATGTTATTGATTAATTGCTTGCGGCGAACCTCTTGCGCAATCATCATTTTCATACGTCGTAAGCTATCAATAACACTAAAATCAATGTAACGACGATAAACAAAAGGTCTGAGCATACTTGATAGCTGTTCATGGTATTTAGATTCACCAATAACTCTCGCTTTCAACATGGCATAACGCTCCCAATCACGCCCTTGTTCTTGGTAATAATCTTCCATGGCATTAAACGTTAAAACAAGTGGCCCACTGTCACCAAAAGGACGTAATCGCATATCGACACGATAGACAAAACCATCACAAGTGACTTGGTGTAGTGAAGCAATGAGTTTTTGTGCTAAGCGTGTGAAAAATTGCTGGTTATCAATACTACGGCGACAGCCATGAGTTTCACCACTTTCGGGATAAGTAAAAATTAAATCTATATCAGAGGAGAAGTTTAACTCTTTACCGCCGAGCTTCCCCATGCCATAAACCAATAGAACCTGATTTTCACCTTGCTCATTGGTAGGAGTACCCCATTTTTTCTGACAAAAATCAGTTAACCATTGTAAACTAGATAAAATAAGCTCATCGGCTAATGATGATAACCTCGCCAATGAAACATCGAGACTGATATCTAATAATAAGTCATCAATTGCTATCTTCACCATTTGTTGTAATCGAAAACGTCGAAGCGTACGGTGTAGCTGAGCTTCATTAGTACAGAGGGATAATTGCTCACTCAGAAGATTTCTATAATCGGGTAACACTTCTTTGCTAGGTAGTCTAAAAAGCTCTATAACGAGTTCAGGTGCTTGCAAAGCACTTTTTAAGATGAAATCACTCAGCGTTATCGCTTGTTTAAATAATTCAATTTGATCTTGAGACAAGTCATTACAAGCCTGAGCATGTTGATCAATAAAATGTTGCCAGCTAGTTTTTTGTTGCTGCAATAGGAGAGGAGAAAGAGATAATGTCACAAGTATTCCTTATGTAATATCAATTGCACTAACTAAGTCATCATTTTGAAATGCTCTAAATATCCAATAACATCGTTGCTTTCAATCCCAATAGCCAGCTATTGCTCAATCAAGCGCCTTGTTCTTGAAAATTTATTATCATTAAACTCTGAAACTTTAATTAATACAAATGATATAAACAAGCGTTTCTATAGACATAATATGTCGTTAATGGTATTAATTGACAATTGTCTATGCTTAGTCGCTAATATTAATTTATTTATTTCGATAACATAGCATTTTTGAGGAGATGATGGCAGAAATGCGCTTACTAAAAACACCTTTTTTATTACTCTTGATCATAATTACTACGCTTAGTTTAGTTGGCTGTGGCGATCCTGTAAAAGAGCAAATCGAACAGCAATTACCTATTACTGAGCAAAGAGTTACACAGTTAGGTGATGCTTTAAATAATGGCCAAATTCGTAATGCCAGCTTAATTAACCAATATGCAGATAAAGTAGCAGTTAATAAAGCCAGCTTAACGCCGCTAATTAATGAGTTTCGCAAAGACGCTTCGACTAATGGTCCTATGTATAAGGCGCTATTAGATAGAATTAATACCGTCAAAACTCAGCCACAAATGTTTGAGTCTTCTCAGGCGCGTTATAATGAATTACTAAATATTTACCAAGCCGCAGACCCTGTACTTTATTCTGACGCATTAAGTGATCCACTTAATGTATTAGCTGATATGTCAGATGGACAGCTACCTCGCATTAATTCGTTATCAAAATCACAAAGCCAACAAGCCAACAATGCTCAAGATTTTGGTACTGGTGAGCAGTTAATTGGTAACCCCGGTTACGGTAACTGGCAAACAGGTAGTAATGGCATGTCTTTTTGGGCCTGGTATGGCATGTACTCAATGATGGGTGATATGTTTGGTCGACGTACTTCTTACAGCGACTGGGGAAGAAATCGGAATTATAGTTATTACAATGACTACGGTAGAACACGCTACAGCTCGCCTGGCCAATTAAAAAAACAAACTTCGCTTGATACTCGTACTAAAAAATCTTTTAGTAATCGCGGGCAAAAGTTTACCAGTCCTTATAGTAAAAACCGAGCAGGCTCTTCAAGTTTATCTAGCCAGAGCAGAACAGCTCAAACGAGTGCTAATCGCTTTCGCACCAATAGTGTTAAAAAAAGTAGTTATGCCAGTAAACCTAAGAGTAAGAACTCTAGTTTTAGAAACTCAAAAACCAATACATCACGCGGCTTTAGACGCGGGAAGTAATGAATAAGTCGACTATAAAAAAAGAATAGGAACAGTAAAATTATGAACTCATTCATCGCACTCGCAGGTGTTAATCAAGACTTACTGGTTTATTTGGCCATTGATATATCTATAGCCATATTGTTATTAGGGGCTATGCGCTTCCTTTCAGGCATTACTGCCAAGGTAAATAGTACCGAGGAACTCGCCAAAGAAGATAATTTTGCTTTTGGTATCAGTGTTGCCGGTAGCGTATTCGCGCTAGGCATTGTACTTACCGGTGCCATTACCGGCGAAGCAGCAAGTAGCTATGCCATGGAAGCTATTGGTATGTTGGCATACGGCGGTTATGGTTTGATACTGATTAAAGTAGGTCGTATTATCCATGATAAAGTTGCTCTGCAACACATAGATAAAAATGCACTTATCATTGAACAAAACCTTACTATTGGCATTATTGATGCTGCAGGTGCTATTGCAACAGCGATAATCATTCGTGCTGTCTTACTTTGGGTAGACGGACTAGATTTGAGTACCTTTATCGCGATCACCAGTGGCTTTATTGTTGCTCAAACCATGTTAGTTATTGTTACTCGACTTCGTGAACAGCAATATGCTAAAAATAACCAAGAAGACTGCTTACAAGAAGCCTTAAGTAATGGTCAACTTGCTTTAGCTATTCGTTATAGCGGCCAAGTGATCAGCACAGCTTTAGCGGTTACTGCCGCCAGTCACTTCCTAACGTATAGCCCTGAGACATTAGTCGTTAACTTATTAGGCTGGTTAATTTTTGGTATCGTAATGACCTTACTTGTTGCTCTACTTACTGCTGTAGCTAAACGTATCGTACTTTGGGGAATTAACTTAGTTGAAGAAGTAGATCAACAGCATAACATTGGTGTTGCCAGTATTGAGATGGCAACCAGTATTGCTATCGCATTAATATTGACAGCCTTAATGGCATAACTCGTCACTAAAATTTACTGCCTGTGTTTTTCACGCAGGCAGTCACTATTAACAAAACGCACATCACACGTTAATTAAACCCTTTCCTCAAGAATCACTAAGTATCTAATACTAGCCACTATGCCACAAAACACTTTATCTCAAGACCCTTTGCTTCAAAAGCCTTTACCTCAAGACTCTTTACCTAAAGGACAGCCTCACCTACTTGATGATATTTTACTCATATTAACTATGGCTGTACTTGCTGGCTGTGGTCTCATTTATGAGTATTTATTATCTCATTATGCCGGTCGGGTTTTAGGGGTTATGGAAAGTACCATCTACACCATGATCGGTTTAATGATAGTTTCGATGGGTTTGGGTGCTTTTGCTGCCAGAAATGTTCGTTGTGCTTTTAATGGCTTTGTTTGGCTTGAGCTTATTATTGCCTTGATTGGCAGTTGTGCCATTTTAATTATTGGCGGCTTAATCGCTATAACGCAAATATTTCCACAACTAATAGCTGATATGCTCTCCCTTCCACCCGATATGAAACCCACAGGTGGACTATTTCAGCAATTAAGCTGGCTCGCATTTAATAGCCCTTACTTTTTCGGCGTTGTTTTAGGCTTCTTTATTGGTATGGAGATCCCTTTAATTGCTCGCATTAGGGAACATATTCACCAGCAACACCTGGAAAATAATTTGGGCACCATCTATGGTGCCGATTATGTTGGCGCAGGTATTGGTGCGGCAATTTGGGTTGTTTTTTTGTTAAGTATCGATATCAGTAAAGCCGCAGCACTCACTGCCAGTTTAAACCTTATTGCCGGTGCTTTTTTTATTTTACGGTACTGGAAGCAACTTACCTGGCGTAAAACCTTTGTCGCTTTACATTGTGTTTTAGCCCTCATCATTGTTTTAATGTTTAACTATGGAAATCAGTGGCTTAATCAAATGAATAGCCTTCTCTATCTTGATAAAGTTGTTCACACCGATAAAACCCGTTATCAACAATTAACATTTACTGAGCGTCATATGGGACTTGAGCAAGATAATATAATCAATTTCTACTTGAACGGTCGATTACAATTTTCATCCATTGATGAACATATTTATCATGATTACCTGGTAGCCCCTGTTATGACTGGCTCAGCAAGGCATGACAATATTTTAATTATTGGCGGTGGTGACGGCTTAGCCTTACGGGATGTTTTAAGGTACGAGCCTAAAAACGTGACCTTAATCGATTTAGATGGTGAATTGATAGATATATTTAAGCAACCAAAAAACTTAGTAAACCCGCGTTTAGCGCGTCAAATTCTACATCTCAATAAGCAAAGTTTGCAGGACGAACGTGTCACTATTGTTGCCGCCGATGCTTTTATTGCTATTAATCAATTATTAAAAGAACGCCAAGTTTTCGATGCTATTATTGTGGATCTTCCCGATCCAAGCCACCCTGATCTTAATAAGCTCTATTCAGTCAACTTTTACGCTCGACTTAATTTGTTACTGTCTGGCGATGGTTTAATCGCTATTCAATCAACAAGTCCTTATCACGCGAAAGACTCATTTATTGCGATAGGCAATACCTTAGCAGCAGCTAACTTTCCACATGTGCAGCAATACCACGATAATGTGCCAAGTTTTGGCGAATGGGGATGGACAATTGCTTCTAAGAGCGGCGCTAGCCCATTAACAAGATTAAACAAACTAACTAAGCTTCCAATAGCGCATCAATGGTTAAATTTAGCTATATTAAAGGCTGCTTTTATTTTCCCTAATGATTTTTATCAAAACAAAGAGAGTATTGGCATTAATATATTAGGCAGCCATACCATTTATCAATTACATCAAAAAGCTTGGCAAGATCAGCAAGACTTACATTAAGTACTTGAATTAAATGTTAATAGCCCTTGTGTAAATAGGAGTAAATAAGCACTTACTCAGTAATGGAATAAGCACTTACTCAGTAATGGAATAAGCACTATTTTTTAAAATTGTACAATTAGTTTATAAAAACAGCTTGACATAATATGTCAAGCTGCTAAATTTAACTCAGACGACATAATATGTCATCTACTTTACCACTAAAGAAAGGAAGGATAGGAAATACATGAATATTCATACTATAGCCGATCACTTAAATAGCTTGGCAGATAATTCAGACACAGGAATGAGCTTTGATTGCCAACCCATATCTGGCGAAGTTGACGTCCTGCAAATTAGTATTTTGGGCCGTGAAGAGTTACCGGTATTTGTTTCGGTAACAGAAGATCAAATTATTTGCATCAGCTACTTATGGGGAACAGAAGAAGTTAAGCCTGAATGTATTAACATGATGCATGAAAGCATGTTAGAAATGAATATCCCTATGCCCTTGTCATCATTCTCAAAAATTGGTGATAAATATGTAGTCTTTGGCGCTTTATCTATTAGTTCAAGTTTTGATGATGTCGAACATGAATTAGCAGTATTAAGCAACAATGCCATCGAAGTGATTGATGATATGAGTGATTACTTACTTTAGTTGATTTAAGTTTAACAACTAATTAAGCGTCATTTAATAATCCTAATTAGGAATAAGTGGAGTTAATAATGAGTATATTTAAAAAAATTATGACCGCAATTCGCGGCGGTGCATCAGAAGCTGGTGAAGCAATAATTGATGCGAATGCTACCCGTATTTTTGAACAAGAAATTCGTGATGCAGGAAATCATCTGACCAAAGCAAAACGTGATTTAACTGGCGTTATGGCAGAGCAAATGGCTGCAAAACGTGAGATTGATCGTTTAACGCGTGAAATTACAGAACATGAAGGTTATGTAGCACAAGCCCTTGAAAAAGGTGACGAAACATTGGCACTAGCTGTAGCCGAAAAAATTGCTACTTTAGAAGGTACTTTAGCTGACCAGCAACAAGCCCACGATAGTTTCAGTGGTAGCGCTGATCGTTTAAAAGAATTAGTTAAGAAAAGTGAACGTCAAGTTGCTGAGCATAAACGTCAACTTTCTATGGTTAAAACTACTGAAAGTGTGCAAAAAGCCACGTCAGCCATTACCGACAATTTTTCATCAAGCAATTCTAAGTTATTAAGTGCAAAAGATTCATTAGAGCGCATTAAAGCTAAGCAACAAAAGTTTGATGACAAAATGAAGGCAGCTGAATTACTTGACTCTGAAGACTCAGACTCTTCATTGCAAGCACAATTAAAAGCTGCTGGTATTGGTTCGCAAGACAATAGTGCTAATTCAGTATTAGAACGTTTAAAAGCAAAACAAAAGTAATCAGAGTTAAGCCTGCTAACTAATTAACGGGCTTATAACTGAACGCTTACAGAGTAAAATAAGCTCTCAGGCACTGTTTTATATCAACTTAGTAAAGTTGTATTAAGCCAGTGCCTGTTCTACTTTAGGTAATTCTATGAGTTTTTTTAAAAAGATATTTAATAAGTCATCTAACGAGCCAAGAAAATTAACGCACGTTGATCAATTATTGGTAGGCGATATTATTGTTTTAACCGATAGTTTTGCTTTACCTGAGTCATTACGTGGCCAAGATTTTCAAGTTAAAGCTGTTAATAGTTATGAGTTTGAACATAAGGTACAGACTGAATGGGCTCTGCTTGGTACTAACGCCCTAGAAATATTTTTATCATTGGAAGTTGATGATGTCACTGAGCTTAAATTATCATTAAAAATTCAACATGAAGATGTTGAGGCTTTATTTGATTTAGACCGTTTTTCCGAGATATTTGATGAGCCAGGAGAAGCCTTTCTAGATAAGAAATCTGACTCTGCAATCACCAGTATGTGGAGTAGCGAGCAATATCAGCAAAGTGTCTTCGCTAAAGTTGGCTTTTTTCATCGTAAAGATCACCGCAGTGAAAAACTATCGGCCTATGAAGGCAAAGATAGCGGTGAGCAATTTGAATTATATAGCCTGTATAATGAAGATCAGAGTAAAGGTGTTGATGTAGAGGTTTGGCAAGATGGCGATACTGAAGTCTGCTTAACTTTATTTAGACCACTTAGTGATATCACTGATATGTACCCCGCAAGTTAATCACAAAAGTATTCCACAACGAATACTCAAACTACAAATTCGGAAACGATTATGGCGAGAAAAATCCCCGAGAAATGGCAATCCTCAGTTAAAGCGATTAAAGCTGTGCAAGTTGCTTTTGATATGGACGAAAAAATCCAGCTCTCTATTCGAAAACAAGCACTCGACGCAGGTTTAAGTCCGTCAGATCAAATCCGTGATATTTTAGGTCTACCCATTAACAAAAGACCTAAACGTCCTCGTTTAACTGTTAGCTTAGCGCCAAGTGACTATCAGATTCTTGCAGAGAAATATCAATTACACGCTGATGATCAACTAGAAATTAAAAAGAAGCTTATGGATGACTTAATTGCTCACATAACATCTGGCCCAAACGCTTAAAATTAACCGTGATATCAACAGCTATTATCAAAGTGCAACACTTTCTAAGGTTATTTTTTGTGCCATACTTGCAAAGAATTAAGGGAAATAATAACGTCACTTGGGATATCACTATGTTAAAAAAAATAACAGCTACTAGCACTCACGGCCTGTGCTAATACTGATAAAGTTGATGCAAATATTACCTCATTAACCAATATGGTTGATGCCTTATCAACTCAAGTTGCTGATTTAAAAACACAGCAAGAATCTACAGCAGCGGATGTCCAAGCAGCTAATGCCGCCAATGCACGTATAGATAATGTTGTAGCTTCATATAAGAAATAATATTTAGCCGGATATTAGATATTTTATATTCCAAACTATTTAACCTACTTCATCAACTCAATAACTAAGCCCTGTGGCTTTTCAATAATGGGTAGTAGCTGGCGCCAATATTCACGGTCAGTACCAACAAATCGCTGCATCGCTTTAGTAACGATTACATTACCTTGAGTTTCTTCAATATCTGTTAGCGGTTGATGTATTTCTATTAGTTGTTTATCACCATTTTCATATGACATCTTTACTGGTTGATTAACAACTCTCACCCCTGTATTAACAGGTACATTATCATAAAGCCACTTAATATCATCATCATACAACCGAATGCAACCTGAGCTAGCACGCATACCAATACCAAAACGTTTGTTAGACCCATGGATTAAGTATTCACTAGTCCCTAACCGTAATGCATATTTTCCAAAAGGATTATTTGGGCCTGCAGCAACTTCCTTAGCCAAATATTTACCATGTTCAGCAAAGTGACGGTCTTGCATTTCTTGCGTTGGTCGCCAGATAGGGTCTTTTCTTTTTTCACTTATCACTGTACTAGTTAACGGTGTCGACAACCCTTGTCGACCAATCCCCACAGGAAATACATGTACTTTATTTTCCTCGGGAGAAAAGTAATACAATCGTAATTCAGGTAGGTTTATGACTATTCCTGTTCGCGTAATAAAGGGTAATATCATTTGATTAGGAATAATTATCTCAGCGCCAATTTTAAGTAAAGATGGGGCATGCTTCGGATTAGCGGCAAGTAATGCTAAAAAACCAACATCGTATTGCTCTGCGATTTGCTGGAAAGAATCTCCTTTAACAATGGTATGCCTCTTAGGCTCACCAATAAGTCTTTTATTCAGCCCTCCCATATCATAAACACTCGCCATTAAAGGCGTACACATGCCCAGTAAGATAAAAAGCGTTAATAAAGTAGAGAGTAGTATTTTATTCAGGTTCATGATGACTATGACCAATAGGGTTTCATTGTGAGTGCTTTTGATTTGGATTGTTCGAGCGCTGTAATTAAGTTTTCACTTTTATTAGTTAACCATAGCGCTAGTTTTGTTTCTGGCTTGGGTAAGTGCACTAGTTGTTGCTGTAATATAGTCAACGATTGCAACTCACTAATACCTTGCTTAATATCCAGCCAAGGCATATTGAATCGCTTAATCTGGTCGCTTTGTGGTTCCGTAAACAAACAACTAAACCAACTTGAAGTTACCAGTGCCCTAATCAATAAACCATGCGCAGTTAAATACCGCTCAATAGGCAATGAACACTGTGGTTGTTTCAATTGACTTAGCTCATAACATATTGCTTTAGTGCTATTGTTTAAATGATTAGCGGCAAAATCAACTAACGAAGGATAATTACAAACTGTTGATGTATTACCACTATGCCTTTTAAGTAATAAAGATAGTAAATTTACTTGTAGGTTGTTAAAACGCTCGCTATGTAATAACGCTAATACTTTTGATTCACTAGGATAGCGAATTTGAGTCAATTGCAATTTGGTTATTAACTCTTGATTAACCGAGGTTTCTTTTTGATATGAGCTTTTTTTGCTAGTCAATGATTGAATATAACGAGCATTGTCGACCCATGTGATTGTTCTAATAAAGTAGCTAAGCTCAGCGCGCAGCGCTATTTCATCATCTGTTAATATTTCATTAAAGAGCCAAAAACCTTGCCTAAGTAGAACAAGGAATTCGCTTACTTTATTAAGTTTATTTAACCGCTCTACTGAGCTAGCATCAACATAGCGGTCAACACAGAGTTGTAATTGAGTTAGAGAGTACTCTATGCCATGGGTGAAAGCATTATCTAGTCGGCTGTCTTTTGGTATCTCAATCATCGAAAGGGATATTTGCTCAACAATAGCACTCTCATTAGCTACTTTAACATCTACATCAGACCCTGATGTAGTACTCTCATGATATAAAGCATAACCCCGAGCAGCTTTTGTTAACTGTCCCGGTCGTAACAATAATTGACTAAATAAAAGCTTAGTTAACACAAATAATGCTTGAGTATCACCACTAACTAGCTCTAACTCGATCTCATAAATTCGCGGTTTATCCGCATAATTCTGACAAGCAATTTCACCACAATCAAAAGCGATTTCGACTTGAGCATTGTCTACATTAACAAGCCAGGTATGACGAGTAAAATTGGTAGAGAATAGTTCCACAATCTGTTGCTGTAATTGCTTAATATTAGTTTGGGGCTGCCAAACAGTATGAGGAAATAAAGCAACAATAGGTTTTTCGTCATCTATGTCGACATTATATTCAGGCCTTTGATGCAAACCTGCAATGATGGTTCCTGAAGTCTTCACCGTTTGTTCAAAGTTCTCATTTTCACCGAAACATTTAGTACCTCGGGTACGTAAAGCAACTCTACTTTTGCGTAGGGCCAGATCAGGAGTATCGAAATAGTGATTACTCAATTGCTTCTCTTGGTGAGCAAAGGTTAATTTATGCTCTGAAAGTAGCTCACTTACCTTTGTCTTAATCTGCTCTGAGGTAACCAATTCATGGTTTTCAAGCAGGGAGTACTTTAATTCAATTTCTGTAACCATTATGCCCTAATTAAGTCATTTTACTTATCATCGACAAGCATACCGTTAGTACATCAATATGCCAATAGGACTGTCCGCTTATTTTTACTTGAAATATATATAGAATAGGACCTGTAACAAGCCCTGTACCATGAAAAAAATCCCTGTGCTACGAAGGTTTTACTCGTGTGTTGTAAAGCGACTTACATATAGCCAAATAACAAAAGTTAAATTTTCTCTAGTTATAAGATAACCTTTGTGAGTAATGATGTCATTCTTAGCTTGCCATCACAGCACCAAACACATAATATCTTGTCTTCCTTGATATATTTACTACATTGGTTTTTCTATGAATAACGTTATTAATGTCATAGCTTTTATTGCTATTACTTTATCTAGCTCGCTTTCTTTATCAGTTCAAGCTGCAGAAAACAATTATAAGCAGGGCTATATCTCTGATGAATTATTCATATATATGCATGCTGGCCCTGGTACTAACTTTAGAATTCTAGGCACTGTTGTCGCTGGCTCTGAGATTAAGATTACTGGCGAAGTAGATAATGGTTACAGTGAAATAATAGATAATAAAGAACGCGCTACTTGGGTTGAAAGTAAATATGTAACCACTCAAGCAGGACTTCGATTTGTTGTTGATAAGCTCAATGAAGAAATATCGACTAGTAGTAACTTTACTAGTCAGCTCGATGGTGAAGTAAATGACTTAAAGAGCAAAGTTAATTTATTAACTAATGATAAAAAAGAACTATCAATTGAGCTTAAAAAATTAACCGATACCTTAGTACAAACACAAGCAAAAATAAAAGATCAAGATACTGATATTAAAAAACAATGGTTTTTCACTGGCGCATTAGTATTGGGTATAGGGTTAATCTTAGGCTTAATCTTACCAAGATTCTTTGCTCGCCGTCGTGGTTCAATGGAAAGCTGGTCATAAATTAATAACCTGCTTTAAGTACCTCAAAACTCAATTTGAGGTACTACTAACTAATCAGTTAATGCCTTCTAATCTGCCAAGTTTAAATATTGTTGAGCAATTTCACTTGCTGGAACCTTACTGAGAATATCTGCTTCACTTAACTTAAGGTCACTTTTTAATACCTTATCAATCGCCTCTGCTAATGCTTTTGGGTCTCGTCTTGCTACTAAAAAATCACTTAATGGGCCCGTTAATATTTCATCAGGTCCATGTGGACAGTCAGTACTTACTACTTTTGTATTAACAGCCAAGGCCTCTAATAATACGGTAGGCAAGCCTTCATAATCTGAGCTAAGCACTAGAGCTTCTGCTCTTTTTATCCAGTTATATGGGTTGGCTTGAAAGCCGGGTAAAATAAGACGCTTTGCCACCCCATATTTCTCAGCTAATTTAAGCGCTTTATCAGGTTTATTACACAATAATACTAGCTTAACGTCTGTTGTGATCAGAGCCAATGCCGAAAATAAAATGTCATGTCGTTTTTGCTTTGCTAACCTACCAACATGAATTATGTAGGGCTCGGTTGGTATAGAACTATTTCCAATCAATGACTTTTGTAGAATATCTTCAATATCAAAAGGGTTATAGATGGTACGAATAGTCTTAGGTTGTATTATTCCGCCTTCAGTCACTTCCCTTTCAATTCCTTTTGACACTGATATTAAGTTTTCATCAGAGAGATTTTTTTTCGCATTAAGTAAATACCAATAAGCAAACGGACCTAGTTTTTTTTGTCGTTTCAACTCTTCTTCAACACTGTTATGGATAATATAGTAAACAGAGGAAATATTGCTTCTAGCTAGTAAGTTATTACTACGATCTAGATTAGATAAAATTAAATCAAAAGCACTCGACTGCAATTGATATTCAGCAAACCACGCTTCTAGTTTTATCACGCTTGTGTTTATCTGCCAAAACCGATCTACTTTTGAAGCTTTATGATCAAATAAGTAACAGACTTTAATGCCATCTGGGATAGCATAATCACAACGATTACTTAATGATAAAATAGTGAGATTATGCCCTTGGCAGACTAATTCAGTCGCTAAGCTAATCATCACTCGCTCTGCGCCCCCACCAGTTAAGCTATCTATTACTATGGCGATATTTTTCATTTACTCACATCCTGAGTACAAGTATCTTTAACCGAATAAAAAAGCAAAGCGATATCATCGACAATGACCTCTAACGCTTTCACTGGTGCTTGCTTTTCCATATTATTCACCAGCATTTGGCTCATTTCATCATCGAAAATTAATAGGGCTTGTTGAACTAAACTATCAGGAGTAGATGCAGCACATAGTACTAAATTATTATGATGACATAACTTTAAACGCGCAGGCTGATCCGGCGATACTGGTGCTGCTACGCAAATTTTATGCAAAGCAATACATTGCAGTAAGGTATCACCGGCACTGACCACACAACCTTTCGCGTTCGATAATAAAGTAATAAAATCTTTATTTTCAATATTTTTTAAGGTGATGATATCCTTATCTTCAGGCAGATTATTTGGATAGTTACTACCAAAGATAACAATAAATTTCATCTTAATATCACGTGCAAGCGATTGTTGATAAAACGCTTTTGCTGCTTGATAATAAATATCTGCGGCAAATGAGTCTGCAATTTTATGTCCGCCAGAGCCAGCATTAAAAACAAAGTAATGGTCTTTAATTAAACCATAACCTCTTAAGAGAGACTCTTGATCTTCAGTGCTGATCAGCTCAAAAACAGGGCCAATATTTTTTGGTGTTTTTTTATTAAATAATGCAAGCTTGGCTCGCTGCCAATAGCTAATTGGTTTTATACTGTAGTCAGGTTGAGCCACCCAATGAATATCAGTATGTAATAAACGATTCAGTTTTAAACCACGACTTCGCTTTTTGTTATGCTGAGAGATGAAAGCGACCTTTGCTCCTACCTCTTTTGCTTTTTTAAAGTTTTTTGCCCTTCCCGATGCATCAAAAATGATTAAATCAGGAGTTACTTCTCCAATAATATCATTTACTCTTGATGCATGTTTTGTTGGTGACCCTTTGCAGGTATGAACCGTATAAGGACAATCGTTTAAATAAAAAACCTGTTCATTTAAAATAAAGTGTATGTTGATATTGGGCCAGCGAAAGAGAAGTGCTTTAGCAATAATCATAGAGCGCATGTATTCTCCAATACCAGACGGTGAAGAAACAGGAATAAATAGTACGCTGTTAGGTTCCATTAAAGCACAATACCTAAAAAGTAGGTGATAAGTAATAACAAGCATTTTACCTGAAAACATATGAGTCATCTAACACCTATTACTGTTTTTTTTTGTTATCTGAATCAAACAGTAGATGAGTTAATAAGCCAATACTGCTACAATCTCCACAATTTTTTCCCCGCAGTCTCTCTCTGCCTATTTAACTGCAATTTTTTAGGAAGTTTTAATGTTCTTAAAGCCTCATTTGGCCGCTTTTTTCGTCTTTATTTTAACTACCCTTTTCAACCAAAGTGTTGCCGCTCCTTGGGTTGAACCTAATGATCTTGCTTTAAGAAGTGACATTCAGCTACTTGCAGATATTGGCGTTATTACCGCGCCAGTAACGACATATCCATTAATGTGGAATGCCATTAAAGATGACTTGATGTCAGCTAAGACCTATTTACTTAATGATGAGCAACGTCAAGCGCTTGAGCATGTTAGGTTTAGCTTTAAATATGCATCGACTAAGCAAAACACCACTAAAAAAACCATTTATTTAGCTAGTAGCGCTAATCGATTTACTAGTTATGGTAATGATAATTTCGACCAAGGTAACATTGAATTATCTGATGAATTTTTTGTTGGCAATTTAGCAGGTAAGTTACAAGTTAATTATCGAATTGGCTTAGATGACAATCCAGAATTAAACCAAGGTAGCGATGCAAACCTTGACGGTAGTTATTTAGCCTACAAATTAGGTAACTGGGTATTAAGTGCAGGAGCCATTGAGCGTTGGTGGGGGCCAGGTATAGATACTAATTTAATCATGACAACGAACTCAAGGCCATTACCTGCTATATCAATCACCCGTGATAACTCTGCAGCTTTTGAAACGCCTTGGTTAAGCTGGGTCGGGCCATGGACACTAACCACACAAATGGCGCAATTAGAAGAAAGCCGCGAGGTACCTAATGCTTTGATGTGGAGTACTCGTGGAACATTCCGTCCCCTTCGAGGTTTAGAGCTTGGCGCTTCTTGGTCACTTCAATGGGCCGGAGATGGTCAACCTAGCTCAGTTGGTGATTTTTTTAAAGCTATTACCGGAGGTCAAGAGTGTGCTAACGGTGAGCCTACTTGCGATCCAAGCAACCTTACTCAATATGGAAACCATATAGCTGGTTTTGATGCTCGCTGGTCAGATACGTTTTTTGATGTACCGTATGCACTCTATGGTCAAAGAGTAGGTGAAGATTCACCTGATGGTGGCTTAATTACCGATAAAGCTGATTTATTTGGTTTTGAAACGCGTTTTACCCTATTTAATCAACGTATCATGGCCAATTTAGAATACACAGATACACAGGTGTCTTGTGGAGGCAGGGATTCGACTAATTTGAATTGTTATTATGAACATAGTATCTATGAATCAGGGTATCGTCATTATCGCCGTACTATCGGCTCAACTTATGATAATGATGCACAAAGCCTAGTTGCAACCTTTTTAATTCAAACAACGGCTGGTAATAGTTGGCAATTGAAATTTAGAAAAGTACAGCTAAACACTGATAATATTGATAAATATCCTGACGATATCAACCTAGGCAACCCTGTTTCTAAAGTCGCCGAAGAAGTTTTACAATTTGATGGCCAATATAAATTCATCGCCCTTGATTCTCGCTTTACCCTTGGCATGATAGTGACCAACTCAACGTTTGCTAACAATAATAATGCATTAAGTGATGAAGTAGAAAATGAAGATGGCACCGAATTTGATGCTTATATAAAATGGGAATATCGCTTTTAATAGTTTTGAATGTATTTACTGTTAATTACTGCGTTCAACCTGCTAAGTAAATAATAATTAACAGCTAATTAAAAAGAATATAAATGATGATATACTTCATCATTCGATAATTAAAATATATAACAAGAAGCGAACAGCCAATGAAAACGACCAAAACTTACGCGCCTCGCTGGTATAATACCTATGCCATTCACTTCTTCCGTCTAGTTATTACCCGAATATTACCTGTTTCTTGGTTTAGAGCGCCACTTCCTGCACTAAAAGACCGCCAAGCTGTCGATGGTTTCTTCCAACTAGAAATTGTTAGCCACTGTTGGGGATATTCTAATATGCTCACCTATCAGTTGAGCTCTTTTGTTAATTTCCCGCCCACCAAATGTGCCCTTACTGTTACTGTTTTTTACGCTAAAGAAGATACTAAAAGCCAAGCTGTTATAGATTTTTTCAATACAAAAAAGGTTGAAAACATCACTTGGAATTTCCAAGCTCTGTCTAAAGGTAAATTGTTTAGACGTGGCATCGGTAGAAATATGGCTGCACGTGCCACGAATGCCGATTGGTTATGGTTTACCGACTGCGACATTATTTTTCATGAAAACTGCTTAGATTCCTTAGCTGAACAATTGCAAGGTAAGCAAGAGTGCTTGTATTACCCTCAGCAAGAACGAACCACAGAAATGTTAGCGCAAGACGATCCTATGTTACGTCAAGATAGCGAACCTCAAATAGTCGATATTAATGCTGACGGTTTTAGTTTGCATTCACGTGATAAAGCAAAAGGCGCTTTTCAAGTTGTTCACGGTGATGTTGCTCGCGCAATCGGTTATTGTGAAAAACTAAAAATGTTTCAAACAGAAGATGATCGCTGGCGTAAAACCTATGAAGATACCGCTTTTAAGTGGTTAATCTCCAGTGAAGGCATTCCATTAGCTATTGATGGCGTATTCCAAATCCGTCACGTTCAAAAAGGTCGTTATACCAAAGATTCTAACGTATCGAGAGTTCGCAGCAAAATTAGACGTTTACAAGAATAAGAGAGTAAAAAAATGAAAGTATTAACTGTATTTGGCACTCGTCCAGAAGCAATTAAAATGGCGCCACTCGTTCATGCTTTATCAGCTGATCCACGCTTTGAGTCACAGGTTTGTGTTACAGCACAGCACAGAGAAATGCTTGATCAAGTTCTCGACTTATTCAAAATAACACCCGATTATGATTTAAACCTTATGAAGGCTGGTCAGACGTTAAATGACGTGACTGCAAGAATTTTATTAAACTTAAAACCTGTTTTAAACGAGTTCAAGCCAGATGTTGTACTTGTACACGGTGATACCGCAACTACGTTTGCTGCTACGTTAGCAGCATATTATGAACAAATATCTGTAGGTCATGTTGAGGCGGGTTTACGTACAAACAATATATATTCACCTTGGCCAGAGGAAGGGAATCGCAAATTAACGGGTGCATTAACCAAGTACCACTTTGCGCCTACTGAAACCTCTAAAGAAAACCTATTGATAGAGAATTACTCAGCAGAAAGTATCACAGTAACAGGTAATACCGTTATTGATGCACTCTTAATGGTTCAAGATAAAATCAAACAAGATAGTGAATTAGAGGCAAAATTAGCGGCTAAATTTACTATGTTAGACAAGTCTAAAAAATTGATTTTAGTCACGGGCCATCGTCGCGAAAGTTTTGGCGGCGGTTTTGAAAATATATGTCAAGCCCTCGCATTAACAGCAAAGCGCTATCCTGATGCGCAAATACTTTACCCAATGCATTTAAACCCTAATGTTAGAGAGCCGGTAAATCGTTTATTGCAAGGTATAGACAATATATTCCTTATCGAGCCACAAGAATATTTACCTTTTATTTATTTAATGACACAAGCGCATATTATCTTAACTGATTCAGGTGGAATTCAAGAGGAAGCTCCTTCCCTTGGCAAACCTGTACTTGTGATGAGAAGTACGACCGAACGTCCTGAGGCGGTATCTGCCGGCACTGTAAAGTTAGTGGGTACCGATGTTAAGACAATAACCGACAATATTACTGAATTAATGGATAACGAACATACCTACCAAAGTATGAGCATTGCTCATAATCCTTATGGAGATGGTAAAGCGTGTATGAAAATTTTAAATGCCTTGTATAAATAACAACAAGCAAAAAAGACTTAATTGAGTAGCTAAGTCGAAACTTTTATTGGATACCCCTTATGTCTTTAAAACAAAAAAAAACCTTATCTCAAAAAATAAAGTGGTGGGTTAATACCCGTATCGTTGGTTTTTGGCGTATAAAATTTTCAGGTTATATAAAGCAAAAAATAGCAGCCGCACCAGACACAGTAAGCTTTAACCGTGATGCTACCCCCATGCCATCACCAAGCAATGAAGGTATTACGGTAATACTCACTGCTTATAAGCGTTCTGAATATCTCGAACAGCAAATTGAAGCACTACGCGCACAAACGGTTCCTCCAACCGAAATTTGGGTGTGGTCAAATCGAAGCGATGTCGAATTACGTGATATGTCAAAACTTGCTGACCGTGTTGTCGCTTCAAATAGTAACTTTCTTTTCTGGGGACGTTTTGCCTTAGCAAATTTAGTTCGCACTAAATATGTCGCCTTTTTTGATGATGATATATTGCCGCAACCACGTTGGTTTGAAAACTGTTTACAGACAATAGAATCTGGTCATGATGCCATTTTAGGTGGCTCAGGCGTTTTATTACCGACAGAAGGCGGCTATTCGAGTAAGCATAAAGCTGGCTGGAACGGAAACCATTACGACTCTACGGTTCAAGTTGACCTAGTTGGCCATGCTTGGTTCATGAATAAAGCGCATGTAAATTATATGTGGCGGGAAGAGCCTGTTTCATGGGACAACGGCGAAGATATTCACCTAAGTTATATGGCATTAAAGCATGGTGGTATTAAAACCATGGTGCCACCACACCCTGAAAATGACCAATCTCTTTGGAGTTGCCGACCAGATTTCGGTAAAATTGTTGGTCGTCTTAATGTGGCAACTTACAAAACTAAAGATCATAAAAACACCCGCAGTGAGATTGTTGACAGTCATACCAAAAACGGCTGGCAGGTTGTAAAATCTCATAGCGATTTCAGTTTACCTAAAGAGAAGTAATTTGTTAGCCTATCGCAGAGAAATAGACGGCTTAAGAGCCCTTGCAGTGATCCCCGTTATTTTTTTTCATGCTGGTCTATTTGGGTTTTCTGGTGGTTATACCGGCGTTGATATATTTTTCGTCATCAGTGGTTACCTGATCACCTGTATCCTATTAAAAGAGCTTGAAACCGATAGTTTTTGTTTAAAGAAATTCTACCAAAGACGAGCAAAAAGGATATTACCCGCTTTATTTTTAGTCATAACAGTTACCACACTTGTCGCCGTACTGATAATGCCGACAGAGCTGTTAAAGTCTTACGCCAATAGTGTCTTATCTGTTGTTACCTTTACTTCAAACATACACTTTTACGTTGTCAGTGACTATTTCTCAACTGCGGCCGAACAAAAGCCTTTGTTACACACATGGAGCTTAGCAATTGAAGAGCAATATTATTTGTTCTTCCCACTATTACTTGCTTTTTTCTTCAAAAATAAAGTTCGATTAAAAATCGTTTTAATTGCATTAACCGTACTCTCCTTAGCTACAGCACAATATCTAACATTTTTAGGACAGACCGAAGCCAACTTCTACCTGATTTTTTCACGTGCATGGGAACTATTCTCAGGCTCCTTGATAGCTTTGTTTCATTTAGACAAAAAAAACATATCATCAACGACTAAAAGTATATTATCGACAATAGGTATCCTTTGTATTGTTAGCTCATTTTTCCTGTTCGATGCTAATACGCCCTTCCCAAGTCTTTATACCTTGTTACCTGTGTTAGGGGCATGTTTAGTTATCACTTGTGCAACACCTAATAACCTCACGGGTAAACTGCTTTCGTTACCAATATTTGTCTCTGTTGGTTTGATTTCTTATTCCCTGTATTTATGGCACCAACCCATCTTTGCTTTTTTACGTATGAAGACATTTGGCGAGCCTAGCCACCTACACTTTTTATTAGCCATCGCTTTGACATTCTTATTAGCTTTTTTAAGCTATAAATTAGTTGAAACGCCTTTTAGAAAGAATAAGAAGCTATTAAAACTTAATACTTTCAAAATAAGCGCTCAAGCAATGGCTATCTTGATACTAATGGCAGGCACAATTTTATTAACTAAAGGTTTTCCTGACCGCTTTAGTAACCCTTATGAAGCAAGCATTGAATCAAGTCCTTATAAAGCTAAGTGCCATACAAGTGGTGCTAATTACTTAAAACCAAAAGCGGCTTGTCGTTATCCTAATCCAAATACTACATGGGCAATGTTTGGCGATAGCCAATTGGTTGAACTCAGTTATGCTTTTTCAGAAAAGTTAGCCATAAACAATGAAGGATTATTACACCTCACTTTTAGCGGCTGCGCCCCAGCATTAAATTTTGAAGTAATAAAAACAGGTTGTGATTCATGGATTAGGGAATCATTAGATTACTTAATCACTAGAAAGGACATCACCAATGTAATGGTCAGTTTTAGAGCTAGCGCCTTTTTATTTGGTGAGCATGATGATATCTACCCTAACATCCCTAACTTAATTGCCAATCATAGGTTTACAGAGGCGTATAATGAGCTTTCATCTACTGATGCCGAGAATTTATACTGGTCCGGTTATAAAATGCTAATCGATACGCTACTTGCGCATAACAAGCATGTTGTCATCGTATACCCCATTCCAGAAATTCCAGATGATATTAATACCGTACTCACACCTTTTTCATTATTTGGTGGTGGTTACAGTTATGATATCGAGAATACAACGAGTCTAGATTATTACCTCAATCGCAATAAATTTATATTAGAACGTTTAAATGGCCTAGCTTATGGTCAAAATCTAACAGCGATTAAGCCTGCAGATATACTGTGCCAACCATCAGGCTGTGCAGCCGTTCTATCAGATAAGTCGATGTATTTTGATAATAATCACTTAAGTATTGAAGGCGCAAAAAAAGTGATATCTTTACTGTCTCCAATTTAAAATAGATTTATTGTTTACAGCTAAATGACATGCATTAATTAAAATAATAGTTTAAAAATATTCAATACAAAGTTTGAATAAGGATCTCTAATGAAATTAAATTTAAAACAGTCCGTTAAAGTATGGTTCCAAATCAACGTGATGAGTTTGTTCTATTTTGGTTATTCATCGAAAGATAAGGATAGAGAGTCTAACCTTGATAACAAAAACCAGCTGACATTTGAGCAGCAAGGAACAATTAACCTTACTCAAGCAAGTGGTTCAACGACTGTCATTATTTCTGCGAATTCAGATACTGAAACTACGACAATTTTAATTGAGTCTTTACAAAAGCAAACAGTTAAGCCCTTAGCTATTTGGGTGGTGTGCCAAACAGACGAGCATAAATCATTTTTTGACCATTCCAGTTCAGCGGATGTCGTTTGGGTAAACAATGCAAACTTCTTAGGATGGGATAAAGCAGCCTTAACGCAATTAATCACCACAGAGTATGTTGTTTGGATTGAAAGCTTTATGAGGCCATCTAAAGAGTGGTTAGCCAATTGTATTGATCAGTTTGAAACTCAACCAGGCATCTACGGCGCTAGCGGTACAATTAAAACTAATAAGCAACAAAACCTAACCACTAAAAAAATTGGTTGGGATGGTATTGCATTAGATAAAAATCAGCATGTAGACTTTGTTCAAGATGCCATGTTTTTTCCCAAAGCGCTATTTTGTAAGCTATCGATGGCTATTTTTAGTTTTAAAGACTACAACTGTTCTCCTGAAGTAATGTTATGTTATTTTGCGAATAAAGAGCTTAATACTAATGCTTATGTGCTTGCATATTCTGAGCTAAATCAAGAATCATGGTCCACTGATAAACACTACTCCTTGCCTCTTAGCAGAAAGGAGTTTTCCTTTGAGCTGTTTCAAAGCAAATTAAACGCAATCAAAAAACTTGAAGCTGATACTCCTTTAGTCATTAGCGGAGTAGACCAGCTCAATACAGATAAAGGACACCAAAGTTTTAATGAAGAGCTATTTTTCTTTACTGATAAAATCCTCTCTCGTGAAAATTTTTCTATTGTAAGGTTTGGCGATGGCGAGATGAAAATAGTTAAGGGTGAAAGCATTAAAACATCTCGCTTTTTCTATACCCCTGGGAATGAAAAACATGAATATAATCGAGATATATTGTGTAAGTCACTTTCTTATAATAGCCCACAATACTTTGTTGGTTTCCCTGGCCGTTGTTGTGTCGGTGATGAATATACCGACTCAATAATAGATTTATCAGGACTACCTGAGCAACAACTCACTTGGGCATCAGTATTCATTAATGCAAATTACGATCACTTCTTAAATGTGACCACGCCTGCCTTACAAGAAAGAACGCTAAATCTTATTTGTTTTGAAAAAGCAGTTTTGAAACATCTCCCCTTTAAGATTAAAAAGCACTTCGGCGTTGGTATGAATGCGTGGGCAGATGACTTAGAAAAAACCTTACCTGCGATAGAAGCTTATATAGAAACAAATAATGTTAAAGATGAAGTTTTTATATTTTGCGCTGGAATTTTAAGTAATATGTTAATTTACAAACTTACAGAAAAATACCCCGACAATACCTATTTAGATGTCGGATCTGTTTTCGACGTTTATTTAAGCTTAGGAAAAACAAGAAGGTATCTTAAAGGTAACCAAAAACAAATTCAACATAGCTGTATTTGGTAAAACTAAAGTAAGGTGAGTTAAGCTAAACCTTTAATTATTAACTATCATATTACATTTTAGCCATTGACACTTATCAAGCAAATGCGCTATTAATAGTGTATTGAATACTTTTCACTTAAAAAGAATATTTATTAGCTTTTTCCGTATTTTTAAACAAATTCTAATAATGAAACCAACATGACTAAATTGATTAAGCATATTAAAACTAACCTCCTCCTCGCACTCATCGTGCGCGGCTAGGTTTTGTTGCTTCTTCAACAGTTTATACATTGAAAACTAAGTAGAAATCAAATAAAGCCCGCGCTAACAATCGCGGGTTTTTTTATGTCCGCAGTTAATAGTGCTAATTTTTAAGCAGACACAAGATTTATAGGATAGAAAAATATGAGCAAGCCACAAGTAAAAAATGACCAAGTTATAATTTTTGACACCACCTTACGTGATGGTGAGCAAGCATTAAATGCCAGCTTATCTGTACATGAAAAACTTCAAATAGCCCTAGCCATTGAGCGCCTTGGTGTTGATGTAATGGAGGTTGGTTTCCCAGTATCATCACCTGGTGATTTTGAATCTGTTCAGCAAATTGCCCGCACCGTTAAAAATGCCCGAGTATGTGGTTTAGCACGCGCTGTAGAAGCCGATATTGATGCTTGTGGACAGGCACTAAAAGTGGCCGATCAATTTCGTATACATACTTTTATTTCAACATCTGATGTTCACGTACAGCAAAAGTTACGTAAAGAGTTTAGCGATGTAGAAGCTATGGCAATTCATGCGGTTAAACATGCCCGAAAGTACACTGATGATGTTGAGTTCTCTTGCGAGGATGCTGGTCGTACACCCATTGATAATTTATGTCGCATGGTTGAAAGCGCCATTAAAGCCGGTGCTACCACAGTGAATATTCCTGATACTGTTGGTTATACCATGCCGTTTGAATTCCAAGGTATTATTACTGACTTATTTAATCGTGTACCAAATATCGATCAAGCAATTATTTCAGTGCATTGTCATAACGATTTAGGTTTAGCCGTAGCAAACTCAATGGCAGCTGTTCAAGCCGGCGCACGTCAAATTGAATGTACCATCAACGGTATTGGCGAGCGTGCAGGTAATTGCTCGTTAGAAGAAGTAGCCATGATAATGCAAACACGTCAAGCATTGTTAGGTGTAAAAACTAATATCAACCATCAAGAAATAGCACGGGTTTCTAAATTAGTTAGCACAGTATGTAATATGCCAGTGCAATTAAACAAAGCCATTGTCGGCGGTAATGCTTTTAGTCACTCATCAGGTATTCATCAAGATGGCATGTTAAAAGCTAGTAATACTTATGAAATCATGACACCAGAAAGTGTCGGCATTGCAAAAACTAAATTAAACCTGACTTCTCGCAGTGGTCGTCATGTAATCAAACACCGAATGGAAAGCTTGGGTTATCAAGAAAGCGATTACGATATTGAAGAGTTATATGCTGATTTCATCATGTTAGCAGATAAAAAAGGTCAGGTTTTTGATGATGATTTAGAGGCTTTAGTCTTTAAGTTAAAACAGAAAGACTTAAAAGATTTCTATCAACTAGACACTATTAATGTGCAATGTGGTGATGGCGACTTCGCTACTGCTAGCATCAAGCTTATCTCGGGCAATAAAGAGCAAGGAAAAGAAAATACTAAGGTGCATGCTGCCACAGGTAATGGTCCTGTTGATGCCCTTTACCAAGCAATCAAACAAAGTGTTGATATCGAATTTGAAGTCAGTGATTACAAAATATCAAATAAAGGCTCTGGTGAAGATGGTTTAGGTCAAGCCGATTTAGTGATTACTTGGCAAGGCAGAAATTTCCATGGCTACGGTTTAGAAACTGATGTTATTGAAGCCTCAGGGCAAGCACTAATTAATGGTCTTAATAGTATACACAGAGCAATGACCATTGCCGATTTAAAGTCAGCAAAACAAGCTTAGTCACTGTTAATAAGTAATAGCGAAATATTCGTTAAAAAGAATTTAAAATTTAAAGAGAAATAATAAATGTCCAACATAGCAATATTAGCCGGTGATGGTATCGGCCCTGAAGTCATGGTTGAAGCTAAAAAAGTATTAACCACAGTAGCCAATAAATTTGATTTTGAAATCAGCACAAAAGACTATGATATTGGTGGTGCTGCCATTGATAATCACGGTAATGCCCTGCCCGATTCAACTATGGCTGGTTGTGAAGCAAGTGATGCTATTTTATTTGGTAGCGTGGGCGGTCCTAAATGGGCAAACTTACCGCCAACAGAGCAACCTGAACGCTGCGCCTTATTAGGTTTGCGTGGTCATTTTGATTTGTTCTGTAATATGCGTCCAGCTACCTTACAACCTTCATTATCGGCACTATCTACTCTACGTAGTGATATTTCTTCCCAGGGTTTTGATGTATTAGTTATTCGTGAATTAGCTGGCGATATTTACTTTGCTGAGCCAAAAGGTCGTCGCGGCGAAGGCGAAGAAGAAACAGGTTTTGATTCGATGTTTTATTCACGTCATGAAATAAAACGTATTGCGCACCTTGCCTTTCAAGCGGCACAAAAGCGCAATAACAAAGTAACCTCGGTTGATAAAGCCAATGTGCTAGCAACTAGTCAGTTATGGCGTCAAGTTGTCATTGAAGTTGCTGCTGAATATCCTGAAGTAGAATTAGAACATCTTTATGTTGATAACGCTGCGATGCAGTTAGTACGCGATCCTAACCAGTTTGATGTGATGCTTTGTCCTAACTTATTTGGTGATATTTTATCTGATATTTGCGCGATGATTACCGGTTCAATGGGCCTATTACCATCAGCAAGTTTAAATAGCGACGGTTTTGGTATGTATGAACCCGCTGGCGGCAGTGCACCTGATATTGCAGGGCTTGGCATTGCTAACCCTATCGCACAAATCTTATCAGCCGCCTTAATGTTACGTTTCAGTTTAGATCAAGGTGCTGCAGCAAAAGCGATTGAAGATGCAGTATCTAGTGCGCTAGATAACGGCATATTAACCGCTGATTTATTACCAGCAGCTGAACGAACAAATGCCAAATCAACCAGTGAAGTCGGCGACTATATCTGTAATCAAATCGAGAGTATGTAAGATGAACAATTCAAGTCCTAAGACCATGTATGAAAAATTATGGCAAAACCATTTAGTTGAAGAAGCTAAAGGTGAGACTCCATTACTTTATGTTGACCGTCATTTAATTCATGAAGTGACTTCTCCACAAGCTTTTGCCAACTTACGATTTCATAATCGCCCAGTACGCCATCCTGAACGTACTATTGCTACCATGGATCATAATATTTCAACACGTTCAATAAAAATTGATGCTGCCGGTGAAGGCGCTGCTAATCAATTACGTGCGTTAGCAATAAACTGTAAAGACTTTGGCATCGAACTTTTTGATATGGGCCATAAAAACCAAGGTATCGCTCATGTTATTGGGCCTGAGCTGGGCTTGACTTTACCCGGTACTATTATCGTTTGTGGTGACTCACATACCGCTACTCATGGCGCTTTTGGTGCTCTTGCTTTTGGTATTGGTACCTCTGAAGTAGAACATGTTTTTGCTACGCAAACCTTACGTCAAAACAAAGCAAAAACCATGAAAATTGAAGTTAAAGGTAACGTTGGTGCTGGTATTAGCGCTAAAGATATTATCTTAGCGATTATCGGAAAAACAGGTAGCGCTGGTGCAACGGGTTATGTGGTTGAATATTGCGGCGAAGCAGTCGAAGCGCTTAGTATGGAAGAGCGCATGACAGTTTGTAACATGAGTATTGAATTTGGCGCCAAAGCCGGTTTAATTGCACCTGACCAAACCACTTTTGATTATATTGAAGGTAAAGAATACTCACCTAAAGGTGACGTATTTGCCCAAGCGGTTGCTGATTGGAAAAACTTGAAATCAGATACTGATGCAGTTTTTGACGCGGTCATAACGCTTGAAGCAAAAGATATTAAAGCACAAGTCACTTGGGGTACAAACCCAGGACAAGTTATCAGTGTTGATGGCATTGTGCCTTCACCGGAAGATTTCAGTGATCCAGTTGAGAAAGACTCTTGTATTAATGCACTGAAGTACATGGATTTAACTGCCGGTACTAAAATGACTGATATTCAAGTTAACAAGGTATTTATTGGCTCTTGTACTAACTCACGTATTGAAGATTTACGCGCCGCTGCTGGTGTTGTTCAAAAGTATGAAGGACAGAAAGTAGTGGCAAATGTTGACGCTATCATAGTACCTGGCTCTTACCGTGTTAAAGAGCAAGCGGAAAGTGAAGGCCTAGATAAGATATTTATCGATGCAGGTTTTGAATGGCGCTTACCGGGTTGTTCAATGTGTTTAGGCATGAACGATGATGTTTTAGAAGAAGGTGATCGCTGTGCATCAACGAGTAACCGTAACTTCGAAGGTCGTCAAGGGCGTGGTAGTCGTACTCACTTAGTTAGCCCTGAAATGGCAGCAGCTGCAGCAATTACAGGTCACTTTGTCGACTTAAACGCGTAACAATTACCTTCTTGCTATTTAAAGCAATTAAGGTGTCAATAGTACTCATTGACTAGCGTCAACTCCGTGCTATTTCCTGTTAATTACATGAAATAGCTTCAAGAGGAATCGCTACTTAAAATTTTTTAGGAATTGAAAATGGAAAAATTTAATACACATACAGGTTTGGTTGTGCCATTAGATGTTGCAAACGTCGATACCGATCAAATCATCCCAAAACAGTTTTTACAAAAAACTGAACGCGTAGGTTTTGGCGTGCATTTATTTCACGATAGCCGCTACCTTGACCACGCGGGTACACAAATAAATCCTGACTTTGTTATTAACAAGTCGGAATATAAAGAAGCTAGCATTTTATTAGCCGGTGAAAACTTCGGTTGTGGTTCAAGTCGCGAACATGCACCTTGGGCTCTGCAAGAATACGGTTTTAAGGTCATCATAGCATCTAGCTTTGCTGATATTTTTTATGGTAACTGCATCAACGTTGGTCTATTACCGATTAAATTAAGTGAAGCTGAAGTTGAGCAGTTATTTAAATTAGCGCCAGATGCACAACTAACACTCACTGTTGACTTGCCAAATAATGTGGTTACTTGTGGCGAGCTTTCTTTCAAATTTTCTTTAAGTGAATTTCAGCAATACAGCTTAGAAAATGGTGTTGATAGTGTAGGTTGGACTTTAGATAAACTTGATACAATCAAAGCCTTTGAAGAGAAAATGCCTGCTTGGCAATAACGATGATTTTAATAATAACTCATTAAAGTAGTATTTTGAGTTACTAAAAGCCCCGATAAGTTGTAACTTATCGGGGCTTTTTTTTGGGGATACAAATGTATTACGACTAAGTTACAGCGCTTTTAACAATATTTCGTCAATGGGCATAGGTCGAAAGTAGAAGAATCCTTGGGCTACATCAACATCATATTGTGTTAATAAATCAACTTGCTCTTGGGTTTCAACCCCTTCGAGTACCACCTTCTTATTTAAGTCATTACAGATTTGTAACATGCCTTTTAATAACACTAATGAGTTTTTATCTTCTGTGATATAACTTATAAAAGCGCGATCTATTTTAATGACATCTAGCGGCAATTTAACTAAATAGGCTAATGAAGAATACCCAGCGCCAAAGTCATCAAGACATAACGTGAAACCTAAAGCTTTTAATGCATTTAAGTGCTGAATTGCCATATCACTTCTCACTAAGGCATTCTCAGTGATCTCTAGCTCAATATTAGTTAAGTCAGCATTTTCTTCTTTAATAATTACTTTGAGCTCGTCTATAAACTCATGGTGATGCAATGAGTTAGCTGAAATATTAACCGAAATAGGCTTGTTTATTTGTGGATATTGCTTAATGATATTGAGCGAACTTCTAAATACATACATATCAAGCTCAAAATACAAGCCTGCTTGCTCAACAATAGGAATAAAAGCATTGGGAGGTATTAGACCTTTTTCAGGGTGTTGCCAACGAACCAATGCCTCATAACCGACTACCTCACCAGTAGACATGGAGGCTTTAGGTTGCAACATAAGAAAAAGCTCTTGTTGAATTAAGGCGTTTCTAAACTCAGCTAAAACGGTGCGCCGACTCTGGGTATCTTTTTCAAATTGAGGCTCAAAAGCTTGTGCCATACCACGTTTACTTTCTTTTGCTACTTTTAAAGCCATTTTAGCGTGTCTAAATAACTTTTCTATATCAAAGCCATCTTCTTCAGTATCAGTGTGAGCCTCCCCTAATGATACACCTAAGCGCATAGAGTTACCTTCAAGTATAAAGGGCCGTGAACACTCATTAATTAGGCTTTTTAATGACAATTGAGAATCAGCAACTAAAACAGCAAAAACATCCGAATGTAAACGAGCAATACTTGCATTCTTATGGAATATTCGTTTCAAGATAGAGGTCATCGCTACTAAAACATCATTAGCAAACTCAAAACCTAAGCTATCTGTAATATCATGGAAGTAATCAATATCAATGATGTATAAACTTATAGTGCTCTTTGCTTGTTTTTTGATAAACCCTGAAAACTGTACTAAGCCTTCACGATTGAATAAATCAGTTACTGAGTCGTAATAAGCGGAGCGATTTAGGTGACTAAAGAATTTAGCATTTTCCAAACCTACGGCAATATTGAGACAAAACACTTTTAAGAGCTCTTCATCTACATCCGATAAGTTCAAGCCTCCCTCTATTACTACGACCCCTTGCCATTGTGAAGGTGTACTTAAATACAATGCAGTAAAATTATTCTCTAGCACATGCTCTTTTTGTGACAATGCTTTTTGGGCAATAGTTGAAGCGACAGTAGCAGAAACATCACTAATATCTTTACCATACATATATTCATACGCTTGTGTGGTTGCGACAACTAAAAACGCATTGCTCTTATTACTGGCAAAATCATTAGGCCCCTGTAGTGGCTTTTGTGATACACAAAATATGCCTTGGGCTGATAGATGAAATAACGCATTGATTTGCTGTAATACACCACTGGCAAACTCATTAATAGAGCGCTCTTTCATTAATGTTGCCGAGGCGTTGATTACATTCTTTAAACCTTCCTTGCTCCCCTCTAAAGCCTGTAAATGACTGTACGAACGAATTGAAGTAGCTAAAGAAGTAAAAAGTTTGTCTCGTGTTAATTCACTTTTAGTTTTGTAGTCATTAATCTCATATTTAGAAATAATATCTTCTTCTGGGGCATAACCTGGCTGACCTGTTCGTAAAATAATTTGTAAATTTGCTTGTTTAAGTTCAGTGCGTATACGTTGAGCTAAAAGAAGACCCGCATCTGACGACTCCATTACTACATCAAGCAATACCACCGCACAATCAGGATTATTTTGTAATAAAGTAAAACCTTCCTCACCCGTATATGCATGGATAAATTCTAATTTTTTTCCTTGAATTGTTGTATTGGATAAAGCTAATTTAGTAACATCGTGGACTGACGCTTCATCGTCAATAATCGCTACTTTCCAACATTGACTATTAACAACGTCTACTTCTTCGTCATCATCAACAAGCTTTAAAATAAAATCACTCATGGTTATTATCCTTCTTATGCTGTGCGACTAAAGGTAGCTTAATTTCAAACGTGGTCCCAATACGGCTTTCAACATGTATGTCTCCGCCCATTAAATTAGTGATAATACTATGCACAATATTTAGTCCTAAACCGGATCCGCCTTTACCTAGCTTAGTCGTATAAAAAGGGTCAAATAATTTTTTTAAACTCTCTTCTTTCACGCCAACACCATCATCACTAAAGAGTATTCGAACCTCATCACCCAGTAAGTTAAAGCGGATTTTAATGGCTCCCTCTTGTTTACCATCAAAGCCATGTAACATGGCATTATTAAATAAATTAGTGATGACTTACCCTAAAGGACCAGGAAAACTATCTAAGTAGATATCTTCAGGCCCTTCTATTAAATAATAATATTGGTGCGTTTAATTTTATGGTGCAAGGTTTGTGTAATTTCATTCAAGGTATCAAGTAAATTAAACTCTCTGCGTTTACTGCTTGTTTGGTCAACGGCAACCTGTTTAAAACTATGAATAAGCTGTGCTGTGTGCTGAAGTGAACTTTCCAGCAACTCTAAGGTCTGCACAGATTCACGTTCAAAACTTTCCAATTTTGAGCGACTCAAAACACCTGATTTAACATCGACTAAAAAGCTAGCTAAATTAGATGAAAGGGTACTTGCCATAGTGACACTTACCCCAAGCGGTGTATTAACTTCGTGAGCAACACCCGCAACGAGTGTACCTAATGATGCAATTTTTTCTGTGGCAATCAATTTGGATTGGGTATCTTTTAATTGCTTAAAAGATTGATTGGCATTATCACGTTCAGTTAACAATTGGGATTGAATTATTTGCTCATTACTTCTCAACTCATCTAATTCAGAAAGTTCCACTTGAAACTTCTGTAAGTTTGATAAAACATCAGTGAGTTCATCATTACGATTAAAGGAGGAAAGCTCAAAATCTCTATCCCCTTTGCGCAGCTTTTCAATTGTATTTGTCACTTGAGCTAACGGGGTGAAAATAGTTCGCCTGGTATTAATAATCATGCTAATGACTAAGCCAATAATAAGTAGGGTCGAAATCAGTAACACTAAGGAAATATTATTTGAAATACGAGAAAGATTATCCATTGATGTTTTAACTTCTAAACGAGCGTTATCAGATAAGTTGTCTAGAAGTTGTTCGGCCTCTTTAAAGGTTTGATGCTCTAGGTTATCAATAGCTTTTGTCGCTGAAATTTTATTTTGTGTTTGGTACTGCTCAAAAATAGTTGCACCGCCCGCTTTTAATTCATTAAAGAGCCTTTCAATTTCATTAATGCGAATAATCTCTTGTGGCTTTTGCTCTAAGGGTTTTAGCTGAGCTAAATAAGTTTCGAATTGTAAGGCATTTTCAAAAAAGGCACGTTTCGCATCGCTATCGGCTAATACAAAACGGTTTAAATCCGCCAACATATCTCCGGCTTCATCCGTCAACTCTAAATAAAATCTCACGCCGGGCAAGTCATCATCAATAACATCTTGAGGATTGTTTGATGAGCCGACATCAGCAATTTCCTCTTCTTTCATCTCATCCAATAGCGCTTCTAATGGAATACCGACATTTTTTATCAGATCATTAATTTGATTAGCTGCACGTCTTTCTTTTGTAGGGTAATAAATCCCAAAGACTTGTGAAATGGCTTTTTCTCTATGGCCCTCAACTAAGCGTACCACTCGCTCAATAGTATTGTGTTCCTTGATGTCTGTTGGAATTAACTCCCTGAAACGAAGAAATTCATCATAATTACCAAAGTATTCTTGTTGCTCTTCTTCTTCACCTAATAAGTACTCAAGTAAATTTGAGTTCATATCCCCTAACTCTTCTAACATAGCGAGTGAGTTTAATGCTTCAGGCAAGTCGTAACCTGCAACACGTTCTGTGGCGCTACTTATTTGGGAACTGAGGTAAATGATGGTGACAGAGAAAACTAAAATAACGACGGAAATTAACCCCAAAATTAAATTAATTTGCGTGGCAATCGATTGACGTTTGATTTCCATTTACGATCCTAACTTATTAATAACAAAATGCATTAGATATAAGCTTAGTTAGGTTTTAAATATTTGCGAATAATATACGATATTCATTCTAACAATTATAAAAAATTTCGTATATTTATTAATTGATTAGCAATGATAACATCACTGCTATAACAACAGTTTAAATTAAACATAAATCAGACGAATAACTACCAGTTAGTCAATGCAGGTAAACTGAATTTTTCACCTTGAAAGGATAAAATAACTTGCTGAGGTAATATCTTTTCTACAATCAAGTTGTCACCAATAGTATCCCCTTCATACCGATCTCTACCATTAACATTTACCCAACCTTGACCATCTGAGGCATAAATATGTTGTTCAAAGTTAAGCGCTGGAATCGCGTTTTGCAACTGCTGTGACATTTGAGTAAGAGAGGGGATCTGATTCTGTTCATTACTATCAGTAAACTGTGAACTAGTACTACTTGAATGGCTACTCGCTGATTGGGAGTCACTTGGTTGCCAATCAAATGTCTTATCATCCTGAGTTTCTTCTATTGCTGCTTGAAAACGCGCTAATAGATCATCCGACACACCTGCCATTTCAGTCACTTGATAGTTTTGCTGTAAATTTGTTTTCTGGGCAGGTTTATTGGCACTGACAACAATTTGTTTATCGGTTTTTATTACCTCAGTATTTATTACCTCAGTAACTGGTTTTTCTGGGATATTGTCCAATATAGTTTTGCTATTAGCTAAAACGGTTTCTTTATTATCCACGGGAATAGCAGATGAAGTTTCGCTAGTTTTTGTTAGCGAGTTATTGTCTCGCTCGACTTCGGGTAAATCGGTTAATTCACCTAGCAATTTTACAGCTAGAGTATTATCTACTTTAAGTTGAGGTAAGGCCTTACTCGCTACAGCTAGTTGCGAAACATTGACTTTCTCTTGACTTGTAGAGGTTTGATTTTGTCCCCACCAGAAACTAGCTAGGGCAACAAAAGCCGTCAAGCTAATTGCAGTAGTACTCATTAGAATAGTGCTAAAGCGATCTTTATCTGATTTAACTATAATGTCAGATCCTAATGCACGCTCCGCTGCCAAAATAACCGTTTTCTTATTTACCACACTATCATTTTGATTATACGCGAGCATCAAGGCACTATGACAAAGCAAGTTGGTTAACCTTGGGATCCCTTGAGAGAGTTGATGAATTTTAGCTAATGCACTTTTATCAAATATTGCTCGCGTACAATCAGCAACTGTTAATCGATGGTGAATGTACTGGCTTAATTCTGGTTTTGTTAACGGCATTAAGTGATATCGAGCGGTTATACGCTGTGCTAATTGACGTAAATCACGGCGTTGTAATAATTGCTGTAATTCAGGCTGACCAATTAAAATTACCTGTAATAATTTTTTAGTATTGGTCTCTAAATTGGTCAGTAAGCGTAATTGCTCTAACACTTCCGGTTGTAAGTGCTGAGCCTCATCAATAATTAATAACGTATTAATGTCATTTTCATGATTTTTCAGTAATTTTTCTGAAATTTTATCGGTTAAGCTTTTTAAGCTGGCATCTGTTTTTCGGTAACGGATCTTTAACTCATCACACAAGGTAGCTAAAAGCTCTTTACTCGACAGCGTCGGATTTAAGATAAAAGCCGCTTGAGTATTAATGGGTAACTGCTCCATTAAACAACGACTTATTGTTGTCTTTCCCGTTCCCACTTCTCCTGTTAATAAGGCGAAGCCACCTACCTCACCTAAACCATAGGTTAAATGTGCCAGTGCTTCCCTGTGCCTATCACTCATAAATAAATATTTTGGATCTGGAGATATTGAAAAAGGTAATTCACTTAGCGAAAAAAAATTGCGGTACATAACGGGAGCTGTGCAGAAAAAACAGAGTACAAAATTACCCCCTTGTTTGATGGATGTCAAAGAGTTAGATGATTTAGAGTAAATGCGTAACAATATATTGCAAATAGTAACCATTATCATTACTATTTACGCGATTAATAATTTACCTAAAATACTTAGAAGGAATAAACGGTGCTAAAAACATCCCTTACATTATTGGCAATGGTCATAAGCGGCCAAGTACACAGCCAAGAACTCCAATCAACTGCTGGTCAAGTTCAGCAAGAATCGAAAGAACAAGATATTGAACGTATCATAGTTACTGGAAGTCGTATTGCTGAAAGCATAGATGAAGTTCCAGCCTCCATCACCATAATCACCCAAAAGCAAATTGCTGCACAACTAAAGGTCTCCTCTGAGATACAAAGTTTATTAGCAAATTTAGTCCCAGGTATGGCGCCAAGTACCGGTACAGCAAGTAACTCAGGTCAAACCCTGCGAGGACGAGCTCCCTTAGTGATGATTGATGGCGTACCACAATCTACGCCATTACGTAATGGCTCACTGGGTATCAGGACCCTAGATGCGAGTGTTATTGAGCGTATTGAAGTGATTAAGGGCGCAACCTCTATTTACGGTAATGGTGCTGCCGGCGGTATTATTAACTACATCACCAAAAGCGCTAATAATGATAAAGCGCTAAGCGGCCACGCCAGCATTTCAAGCCGCTTTAGTGCGGTAGAAGTAGAAGACTCTGTTGGTCAACGTTATGAAGGTGGTATTAACGGTGAGGTAAACAACTTCAGCTATGTTTTTAACGCCAGCTATGAAGAAAATGGCCTACAACGCGATGCTGACGGTGATATTTTAGGTTTAAAATACGGCCTATCCGATGCAGTAATGCAAGATTATTTTGCCAAAGTGGGTTATCACTTTGACGACGAAAAATCATTACAGTTCACCTATAACTATTATCAATCAAAACAAGATGTAGATTTAATAGATAAAGTTGGCAATATTAATATTGGTGAAAAAACTCAAGCCATGCCTCTCGCTCCTGGTCAATCAGTACTCGGTGTGCCGCAAGGCCCAACCAACCACAATATGATGCTTAAATATGTCGATGATGAAATCTTTTCGCAAACAGGGTTGATGGTTGACCTTTATAAACAAGATGTTGAAAATATTTTCTTTTATTCACCAACTTTAGCAAATTTAGATGAAGGTTATACCGGCGGACAATCGTTAATCAACTCCGAAAAAACAGGTTTAAGAGTCACATTAAACAGTCAAGTTGATTTTAGTTTTGATAATGGTGACTCACTTGAAACTACTTTCATTTACGGTATCGATGCCCTCAATGATGTTACCTCACAACCCATGGTTGATGGCAGAGTTTGGGTACCTGAAATGGATATGGAAAACCTCGCCGGATTTTTGCAAACCAAGCTAATTTATAATGATGATTTAGTGATTAAGTTAGGTGTTAGACAAGAAGATATTGATCTCACCGTTAATGATTACAGTACCTTGAAGTTATGTAAGAAAATTGACCAATGCTCCGTCCCTGTTAATGTCACTGGCGATACCTTAAATTATAAAGCGACAACTTATAATATCGGCGTTAAATATAATGCCCTGCCACTGTTTAGTCCTTTTATTAGTTACTCACAAGGCGCTGACATTTCTGACACAGGTCGCTTATTACGTACCGCAACCGTTACTGATATTTCACTTATCCGAACAGAAGCTTCTGTGATCGACAATTATGAACTAGGTTTTAGTTCTGATTTCGAGCAGGTACACTTTGAGTTCGCGACTTATTTCAGTACTTCCGAGCTAGGCACAACAAATAAGTTCAATGAAGTAACTGGTGTTTATATGCCGGTACGTGCACCACAAGAAATTTACGGTTATGAAGCGTTAATTAATTACACCATCAATGATGCTTGGGCGGTAAATGCCACATACAGCTGGGTTGAAGGTAAAAACACTGAGGCTGATGTTTATTTAGGTGCTAAGCAAATTAGTCCGCCAAAGGCGACTATCAATCTTAACTGGAATCCAAATAATGATATCAGTGTCGCGGTTAACTACCTATATGTTGGTGATCGTAAACGCTTCGAACCTGTTGATGGAAAATATGTAGGTGACCAAGGTCCTATTGATAGTTATCAAATCGTTAACTTAAGTGGTAACTATGACTTTGCACAAGATTGGTCAGCCTTTATTGGTGTTGAAAACTTATTCAATCAAGATTATTACCCAACCAAATCGCAAGGTTATACCTACGGTGGTTATAACATTAAAGGTTTAGGTACCACGGTTAATATTGGCGTTAACTATCAATTTTAACCACCTATTTTGATGACCAATTCTAGCAACAGCTAAATAGGAAAAAGTTAGGACATAGTTAGAATAAGCAGCATTCAATGTTGCTTTATTCTAACCTCACCTCCCTGAATTTTTCACTCCCTTGTGATACACTTTAGTCAATCTCCTCTTCATTTTGGTCGTACCTTGTCAACCAGCAACTCTGAAAATAAAAATAGCGAACTTAACACTTACCTAGTCGGTGGTGCTGTACGTGATCAGCTACTCAACAGAGCGGTTAAAGACAAAGATTATTTAGTGGTTGGTAGTAGTGTTAAAGAAATGCTTAAGCTAGGTTTTGTGCAGGTGGGCAAAGATTTCCCGGTTTTTTTACACCCCAAGACAAAAGCAGAATACGCACTTGCCCGTACTGAACGTAAACAAGGTCAAGGATATACTGGCTTTAGCTGTTACTTCGCCCCTGACGTAACCATTGAAGAAGATTTAAAACGTCGAGATCTCACGGTTAACGCTATGGCAATGGATGATGACGGTCAAATTATCGATCCCTACCATGGTCAAAAGGATCTTAACGATCGTATTTTACGCCATGTCAGTGACGCATTCATCGAAGATCCTTTACGGGTATTACGCGTAGCACGTTTTGCAGCCCGCTATCATAAGTATGGTTTTACCATTGCTGATGAAACTCTTGCTCTTATGCAAGAAATTAGTCAAAGCGGCGAGCTAAAAAGTTTAACACCTGAACGTGTTTGGCAAGAAATGCAATTAAGCCTAGCCGATGGTGGTGCTAACTCTGATATTAATTCTGGCAACCCTGAAGTCTTTTTTCAAGTATTACAACAATGTGGAGCCTTAGAAGAATTATGGCCTGAGCTAGCTGTGTTATGGGGAATACCAAACCCAGCCCTTTGGCATCCTGAAATATGCAGCGGCGTGCATACCATGATGGTACTACAGCAATCAGTATTACTGACACAAGCTTTCTTTGAAGACAGTGCTGAAGGTAGTGTTGATGATAAAAGTGATAACAAGGGTGACAGTAAAACGGCGATCCGTTTTGCTGCACTATGCCATGACTTAGGTAAAGGCATCACTTCTGATCATTTATGGCCTAGCCATAAAGGTCATGAAAAAGCAGGTTTACCCCTAGTAGAGAAAATATGTAAGCAACTTAAAGTACCAAGCCACTATAAACAACTTGCTTTAAAGGTGTGTGAGTTTCACTTACACTGCCATAAAGCCTTTGAGCTTAAAGCCAGCACTATTTTAAAGATGTTTGATCAACTGGATATTTGGCGAAAACCCCAGGAGTTTGATTACTTTTTAATAGCATGTAAATCTGATTTTCTCGGGCGCTTAGGCTTTGAAAATCGCCCTTACCCGCAAGAACAATACTTGCAAGCAGCAGCAAAAGCAGCCAGAGAAGTCACCGCAAAAAGCTTTGTTGAGCAAGGATTAAAGGGCTTAGCGATTAAAGAGGCTATGGCAGAAGCAAGACTAAAGGTTATTCTTGAAATTAAAGCAGAGTATGAACATTTAGACCCTAGTCAAAATTAACTAGTCCGATGAAAATATCTGCGTCTGTCTAATGCTAGTAAGTGGTAATAATAACTCGCTAGCATTGTAAAACTCCCACCAGAAAATCACCCCTCTCCTGTACAAAATACAAACAACAAGTTGTTTCACAGTGTTTACAAACGACAACAACTTAATAGCGCCACTTTCACTATCCTATCACTATCAAATCAATCTCTGATTTTGTAAAGCTTAATTTCTTAAGCGAGTAATAGGCAAGGTGGTTAATATGACAATGCAAATAGCTTCTTCTGGTATATCTACATCGACTCAAACTATTCAACCGATTGCACCTCCCATACCTCAACCAAAGCAACGTCCTAACTTTAGCGATATTTTGACACCTGAGCAGAAGAACACAGTGCAACAAGGTACTGATGACAAAATAGCTGAACAGGTTGGAAATGTGAAATCAAACTACCAAACAGCTAAAGATATTGATTTGATGCAGTCTTATTATCAGCAACAGCAAAAGCTCTTTGATATCTATTTACAAACCAGTATTGATGACGATACATCATCAAGTACTATTAAGACGAGTGAAAATAGCAGTGCAGTGTCAGCATTAACCAACACTTATGCTGAATTATATGAATTACATCAGACTATAAAAAATGGTGTAGGTCAGTTGCCTAGTATTGATGGTGAACATGAAGGAATAGATACATTATCCGCAAGCTCAGTTACCAATATTAATGAGGCGGTAAAAAGCGTAAATAATCAACCATTAGCTAATAAACAAGTTGACGCTTACAATAGTTTAATGATGCCAAGTACGGCATCTTACGTACACCTTAGTGCCTAGCAATTTGCGTTTTTCTTTGCACTTTGCAACTGGCAGTAAAACTAATGTTTGATAGCTTTCAGTAAATTCAATTCAAGTAATAAACACTGTGGTAGCCATAACCAAAGGGTTAAGGCTATTACATAAGCTATATTCACATCAAAATAAAGTCCAATCAGACTTGCTACATAAATTATCGTACGATTACCGTATAACAGGTAATGCCGTTTCTTTTCAATAGTCATAATGCTCACCATTAATATGATGCACAAACTCAGTTAACAATGCTTGTGATATAAGATCACCCTTTAACTCTTTATCGGCTATAGCGAATAAAGAATAAGCGTTAATTAACGTGATATGTGCTTTTTGACACTCGTTGATCTTCAATACTCGTTACAGTAATAGTTTGCATATTTTAAGCCACAATAAGTATTCGTAAAACTAAATTACTTAAGCTCAGGCTTATCGATTGTCCTAAAGGTGAGGTTTATTCGGGGCTCAGATACTTTTTTAGTCGGAGGTAAACGGTGTAACCAGTGTTGCTGGGTAGTGCCTTTCATTACTAACAAGCTGCCGGGTTTAAGTTGCAAGGGTACAACTTGTTTAGAAAGCTTATGTTTAAAGGCAAATTTTCGCTCTGCACCAAAACTGAGTGAAGCAATAGCGCCATGCTCTTTCAAATCAGCCTCACCATCACTGTGCCAGGCCATGCCCTCTTCACCAGAGTGATAAAGGTTTAATAGGCATGAGTTATAGGTTTCATTAGTATGTTGCTCAACTAACTGTTTGAGTATTAACAGCTCGTTAGTAAACGGGATTGAGTATCTAGTGACTCCTGAATAGCTATAAGAAAACGGTTTACCATCAATGGTATCAGCGCACCAAGCTACTTTTCTTTTCGTTTCAATGATTTTACCTAGCACAAAAGCTTGATCGCAGCGCCAAGCAACGGTATTCAATAACTGCTCAAAATAATAGTCACTATCACTAAGTGGCATAATCTCGCCGTAATAGTTAACTATACCATCGCTAGGTAAAATATTAATAGGCTCATCGAGCAAAGCAGAAAATAAATCCATAACTAACCAAGTGGAACTACTATTTAAGGACAATAATTAAAGCTGTGAAAGGCGGTTTAAACAGGTTCTTTAGTACCTGCCCAATAACATCTAATCTTAACTATCGGTGTGTGATTTTTTCTTAAAGAGTTTAAGCCAAAAAGTAAGCTCAAAAATAATACCAATGAGAATAAAGGCAACGACTCCCTGCGAAGATCCATAACTATATGAAGCAATTGCAGCGAATAACAATGCAGACAAAATTATCCATTTATGAAGAGTTTTCATAAGTATCCTTACCAATAAGTACTTTAAGTGATAATTACAATATGCGCTACGCCACTATAATTCAATACACAAAGTGTAAGAAATCATAGCAGCTAACTATCTATTACTGGCTGGCAGTTACCTATTTCCCCAAGGGTTAGCGGAAGTTGAAGCCGCAGCGCGTTCGCGAGTTTTCTTAGCCTGTTTGATACGCAATTCTTCTGCATCATCTAAGCTCAATTCTTTTGGTGGCCTTTGCTCTAAGCCTGATGGCACAATACGATCACGTGGCGGCAATTCAAAGTTAGCATCATCAGCTTTAGGCAAACTATGGTATTGGTACATATAAAATGCTTCTACTTTTTCTTGTGCCCATGATGTTTTTTTCAAAAACTTCATGCTCGACTCAATACTGGCATTTTGCTTAAAGCAGTTTAAGTTCATGTAAGCGGCTAAAATTTCAAAGCTATAATGATTAACTAAGGTCGTTAATACTGTCTCAAGGCTAGTGCCATGTAGCGGATTATTTTTATAAATATCTTTATCGGTCATTATGCTTCCTAGATGGCTTAAGGTGCCAACTGAATATGGGTTAACTGGTGGAATAAAGTAATTATACCACTTGCTAGAGTGATGTCATTGCTAATAAAGATAAGCACATAAAAAAGCCCCTTGCTTTACTTTTTCAAGTAAGGGCAAGAGGCTTAGTATCAACAAGGTTAACTCAAACTATTGCTTAGTAGCGTTAATCTCTGCATCAGCATTATCAAGAGCTAGTTTATAGCCAAATGATACATGATGATAACGGGCGCTTGAGTAATCGTCATGAATAGCAAAACCAAAGTTATATACTTTACCTGCTTCAATGCTTACATCACCAGCACTGTCAGATTTCAGCTTACGCTTAATAATAACTGACCAAGTACCACCTTTAAGTGATGCTTCAACCGTAGCACCAACACCTTTATGCATGTCACGCTGCGCTAAGATCTGGCCATCTTCTACTTCTTTAGTACCCGACTTATAACGGACAATATCCATAAATTGATTAGCTTCTTGTGCAGCCTTGATATCAGCTTCGTCTTTAAGCTTATCCCAGCCACCAAGTGCCTTACCACGCCGACCTTTCAGCTCCAACTTAGTACGAGATCCTTTAAGATACTTAGTTACGCCCGTACCAGGTACAGTGTTAAAGTCTAAACGTTTAGCTAAATCACTACCTTTTAAGGTATCTGCATCTGGAGCAAATGGCATAGAGTTGGCATCTGCATGACACGTTCCCCAACAACCGGCTCTATCAGCATATTCAACATCATCAGTAGCAAGCATAAAGGCAATTTTCATTGGATTCTCAGGGTCCATTTTGCCACCTTCTACAAAGGGTACTGCAGCATGTTCACCTTCAGGCCAGCTAAATCTCAAATAAAGATTATCGCTATCATGCGTAGCATCAATAGTTACATCAAAGCTACCACGTTTACCAGGGATAACATTTGGCTCAAGGTCTTTCTCACTTTCACCAGAAACAATGTTGTTACCAATATCGGCGATTTCTTCACCGTGACATTCAATACAGCGATCACCTTTAGTAAAGGCACGTTTTCCGCCATGTTTACGACCTAAAATCCACTCTAAAGATGCGGTACCAGGATAGAAAACACCGATATCTGTAGACTTTGCTTTAGTCCAATCAACATTAATACTACTTGCTGCAGTTGGAGCAGCAGATGCTGTTGTGCCTTTATCTTTAACAGCGCTGGCTCCTGAACTTGCTAATGCTTGAGCAACTGCGTCCGCAATCTTCTGTTCAGTCTTAGCTTTTTCGGCCACTTTTTCTGCTTTAAGTTCAGCTTTTGCTGCTGCTTCTTTTGCTTCAACTCGAGCTAAGCCATCACGGTAAGCCTGTGGTACCTCACGAATATACTCAGGGTTGGGCGCTTCAAGTTCTTCAAGCTCTTCCTCAGAAAGTTTATCGCGCACATCGTTATGAGCAATACCTTTATGACAATCGATGCAGGTTTGCCCTGTTTCAAAAGCATTTAAATGCTGTTTACGTGCACGTGGCTTTTGGAACTCAGGGTTCATTGATTCAAAGTTATGACAATTACGACATTCTCTTGAATCAGTCGATTTCATCGCATGCCAAACACTTTGCGCCAATTCAAATCGATGTTCATTGAATTTTTCTTTGGTATCAAGCTTACCTGTTAACCAAGAGAAAACCTCTTTTGATGCTTGAATTTTTCGAACCACTTTATGTATCCAAGGTTTTGGAACATGACAGTCAGGACAACCGGCTCTAACCCCTGTACGGTTAGAAAAGTGAATAGATGGTTTATATTCTTGGTAAACATTGGCTTCCATTTCATGACAACCAATACAAAACTCTGTGGTATTGGTTGCTTCCATAGCAGTGTTAAAACCACCCCAGAAAACGATACCGACAATAAAAAAGATAACCGCACCAGAAACGGTAGTACCAAGTATTAGTCTGCGCGACCAAAAGCTAGGTTTTAAAAAAGTGTTATTTGCCATAATAGACTCTTGAATTGACTCTTAATAAGTTCAGCTCTCTTCCCTTAACCATAAAACGCTAGGGAAATTATTATCCACTGCCTTCCTTCTTTATGTATCAAGGAAGCTGCAATGCTTTTAAGGCGTAGTAATGTATGGGTAAACACTCATTACAACCCTTTTTATTTTCACTATTTAATCGTTTAAAATGAAAATACACGCTCTTTGCTATCCATAGCACCGCGACATACCGTACATCCTGTACATAAAAAGGGCACGGCATTAGCCATGCCTTTAATTACTTAACCTTGTATCGAAGCGTTTTAAATATTCACTTCGAAGTAGTTAACCTTGTCGCTAATTATTAACAAATCAGCTTTAAGCTGAATCGTTTTATTTAAAGGAAAGAGCACTGAGTTAACGCATGTCAATGAGTACTCTTGACGCCTAAATTGGACGATTCAGCAACAAGATGTAAAGTTAATTAGGTTTTGTGGTTCATACGGTTATGAACATTGAACTTACCAGTTGGGGTAGTTAAACCTTTGATGCGGTGCTTCTCTTTAAGCGTTTTGGCATCATATACTACGATTTCACCTGTTGGGTTTTTCGCATCTTTACGGTTCCATACAGAAACCCAAACTTCAGTGCCGTCATCATTGAATTCCATGTGAAGTGCCGCTTTACCTGGCTCTGTTGTTACACGGATAGTTTTGACGATTTCGTGAGTATCTTTATCAAATACTTGCACTGACTGTTGAACTTCTGGCTCAGGGTGCTTAAGTTGATCAGCCCAAACATATTGTGAAGTTTCGTGAGTACGAATAAATGCACCAGCACCATCAGTTTCAACTTCATAACAAAGTTTCCAGGCTTGAGCCGGATGACCGATTGGATCGTTACCCCATACAGAAACAAGTCCCATACCTAAGTGAGTTGTGCCGCCAACAGGACCACATTTTTTATCAATCCAGTTAGCGCCTGGACCAGGATGTGGCAAGCTTTCAACGTCAATAATTGCTTCTAACTTACGTTCAATAGTATCAACAACAACCATTTGGTTTGACGCATTAGCTGCAATTTGGAAGTAACGACCTGAAGGGTCGAAGAAACCATCATGTAAGAATTCTGAAGAGGCAATAGCTGTAATGGTTAAATTATCTATGTCGGTATAATCAACTTGTAACATTTGACCAGTTTCTTTAACGGCAACGATAAATGAAGATGTTAGCGGTGAAGTGTAAATTGCTGCTACACGTGCTTCATTGATGAATTCACCTTTAGTATTGTAACCGCGAGTAGAAACAACTTTAAGTGGGTTTAACGTGACAGCATCCATGATTACAAAATGCGCAGGCCAGTAACCACCAGCAATGACGTATTTTCCGTCACCAGAAACCGCGATATCACGTGCGTCATATGCCATTTTAGTTTCAGCAACTAACATTTTATCAGGTGTTTGCCATAAATCGATTTTGTTAACTTTACCGTCACGACCAATGGTGTACCAGAAACGACCGACATCTTTTGCGTGATCTACTTTATGGTGCTCAGTACCTTTGATTACATGTACCGCGTAACCTGTATCGATGTGAGTAATGATTTTTTTAGTATCGCCATCGATGATTGCCGCAGTACCTGCGTCACGCTCGATAACTACAAAGAAATTTTTCCAGTTTAAGCCATGCATTGGTTTAGTTGGGTAATCTTTCGGGGCAACATATTCTTTAGTATGTGAACGCATTTGCTCTAAAGACATTTCAGGTGGAACAGGTGGTTCCATTTGGATGAAGGTTGCCATGCTGGCAATTTCTTTTTTAGTGAACAAATCATCAAAGTTGTTCATGCCGCCTTCAGTACCTAAAGCGATAATTTTCTCTAAACGCTTTTGGCCTTTTTTCATCGTGCTCTTAGGCTCTAAGTTTTTACCGGTAGCGCCTTTACGCAAAGTACCATGACAACCAGCACAACGTTGGAAGTATTGTAATTTTGCTTTTTCATAATCAGCTTCAGCCAAGGTTGGCTCTGCCGCTGAAACTGACATGCTAACACCCGTAGCAGCCATTCCTATTGCAAGTCCTAGTGCTGAAAGACCGTATTTTACTGTTTTCATTGGTTACTCTCCAGATTTTAAAAATTCTTTGTTGCTAAAGGGGTCAACCACATTAACTAATGCCGCATTGCCTTTATTAACTTGTTAATAGTTTTCATTTAGCCAATCAGAGTTATATAAAACCAACTGACTGAAATTCTAATAAAAAAGCATCTTCAGGAAATTCATTTGCACAAAAAACAGCCAAACATTGATGCTTAATTTATGTAACGAAATATTACTGTCAGCACTATCATCTATATCCACTTTTGAAAATGTGATTCAGATCAAGTTTAAAAAAAAATAATTTTTAATGAATGCACAAGTTGATCAAGGTCAATAAATAGCGCTTTCAATTATAAAAAAACTACTTATTCATCAGTATTAAGCGCTACTATTCAGTCAACGTAACCAATCACTTAACCATATTTTTTTTAGGGGTATTATTCATGGAGAATCGCACTAAGTCGTTTATTTATGCGGCTATCATCGGCTTAATTATTGTTGCCATATTTTTAGGGTTTTTATCAAGTATGGCCAATCCCATCTCTTGGATATTAATTGCGGTGTTGGTTCTTATTCCAATACTTTACAAAAAAAAATCTAATGAAAATCAAGTAGAGTGGCGTGAGGAGTACAGTGTAGGCATAGAGCATATTGACGATGACCATAAAAAACTTATCAGCCTATTAAACAATTTCACTATCGCTTATGACTACGCTATGAGTGAGACTTTTGAAAAAGAAGCATTAAACGAATTAATTAGCTATACCAAGTATCACTTTGACCGTGAAGAAAAGATGATGGAAGATAATGACTACCCTGATGTAATCGCCCATAAAGCGCAGCATAAAGTGATGATTAAGCAAGTTGAAAAATTTGTACAGTTATACAATGACAAAGGACATGATGCCCTTGATGAGATTTCCAGTTTTTTATCCGACTGGTTAATAAATCATATCAATGGTACCGATAAGCAGTATTCTGAGCACTTACACAATAGAGGCATCCGTTAACAGAAAGTCACAATTTACTCACAGACAAGAACAGAAAAGAGCTTTCTAAAAGCTCTTTTTTTTGGCTGATAACAAATAAAATGATTTAAATCAAAAAAGCCTCACCTTACCTCGTCAAAGTATGATCTTTGACAAAAAACTAAGTCCCTAAGCGTTATAAGGTTAAGCCCTCTTAAAAAGCACAGTGGAAATAAAATGAGTCCTTTAAAAATCACCTTAGTAAGCATCGCTATGGCGACTCATTTATTAAGCCTTACGTTGGTTACAGCAGCAAGTGCAGCTAATGCTGTCGATAGTAAAGCAGAATTATCTCAAACACGTAAAGGTCAACTTAACCATATCGTTAAACAAGATTGCGGCTCTTGCCATGGCATGACCTTAAAAGGTGGCTTAGGCCCCGCATTATTACCTGAAAACCTTGAAGGAAAACCCGTACTATTTTTACAGCACACCATTTTATATGGCCGTAAAGGTACGGCAATGCCACCTTGGAAAACGTTATTAACCGAGCAAGAAGCCTTGTGGATTTCCCAACAATTAAAAGCAGGGAAGATAGCCAATAAATAATTGTCACTAACAAGCTTCAACGACAGGCTGTTATTCCCGTAGTCACTTTGCCTACACGGATGTAGGTACTTAGCTTTGGTCTGGAACTACAAAGCTGATGCGGGAATCCATATTTCTTTAAAATAACTTTTATAAAAATGTTAGGAAAATCAATGAAAACTACCTTAATAAAACTAGCGAGCGTTGCAATACTATCTAGCGTTATTGCCGCTTGTACTAGCCATACGACTAATGACATAGCTGAAGTACCACTACGTGCCACCGGTGATATGGGCGTTATTATTGAACGTGCCTCAGGACAAGTGCAAATAGTTAACCATACAAGCAAAGAAGTATTAGCCGAAGTTGATGGTCTAGGCGACTTATCTCATGCATCCATTGTCTACTCACGTGACCAGCGCTATGCCTATGTTTTTGGCCGTGATGGTGGTTTAACCAAAATAGATATCCTTAAAGATAAAATAGACAAACGTATCATTCAATCTGGTAACAGTATTGGTGGTGCTATTAGCCAAGACGGTAAATTAGTTGCGGTATCAAATTACACCCCAGGCGGCGTTAAAGTATTTAACAGCGAAACGCTCGAATTAGTTGCCAGCATCGACAGCTCTATTTTAACCACTAAACCTAAAAATAAAGATGGCAGCCCTGTACGCTCTAAAGTAGTTGGCTTAGTTGACGCACCAAATAATAAGTTTGTTTTCAGTTTATTCGACAGCCATGAGATTTGGGTTGCTGACTTCTCGGATATTGAAAAAAGCAATGAAACTAAAGCAGCACCAAATGCTATGCCTAAAGTGACTAAGTTTACTGATATTGGTTTATTCCCTTACGACGCATTAATGAGCCCTGATGGTCGCTACTATATAGCAGGTCTTTTTGGTGAAGACGGTATGGCATTACTTGATTTATGGCATATTGAAAAAGGTGTGCAACGCATTCTGCCTAACTACGGTAAAGGCGAGCAGAAACTTCCCGTATATAAAATGCCTCATTTAGAAGGCTGGGCAATGGCTGGAGATTACGCTTTTATGCCGGCAGTGGGTCAACATAAAGTGTTAGTCGTAAACACTAAAACATGGCAACAAGTGACCGAAATACAAGCTCATAGCCAACCAATTTTTGTGATGGCGCAACCAGATAACCGTCAAATATGGGTTAATTTTGCTTACCCAGACAACAACACTATTCAAGTATTTAATACCGAAACTTTTGAGTTAGTAAAAACCTTAACACCTGGCCCTGCTGTTTTACATATGGAGTTTACTCCACGTGGTGAGCACGTATGGATGTCAGTACGCGATAGTAATGAAGTGCAAATCTATGACACAAAAACACAAACATTACTTAAAGCTTTTAAATCATCTAGCCCGAGTGGAATTTTCTTCACTAGTCGCGCTCATCAAATAGGCTTGTAACCATGTTTAACAATACGACTAAAAATATGACTAAACCTCTAGCTAAAGAGAGGGCTGTTATCTCACAACTTCAACAAGACATTATTAATAACAGCCAAAAGGGTTTCCCCCTTACCAGACAGCCCTATAAAACAATTGCCGAGCAACTCGCGAAAGTTAATATCATCACTAACGAGCTGAAAGTATTTCTAGCCATTGATGATCTGGGTAACCAAGAAGTACTATCACGTGTTGGTCCAGTATTTGATCATAAAAAAGCTGGTGCAAGTACATTAGCTGCACTGGCTGTACCGGCAAAAGACTTAGATAAAATTGCCGGTATTGTTAATCAGTTCGAGCAAGTGAACCACAACTACGGCCGAGATTCTTATTCTCAAAAAGAAAAGTATAACCTTTGGTTTGTAGTAACTTCCAGCGATATGGTGGCACTTAAAAGTACATTAGCAAATATTGAATTACTCACTGGTTTAGCTGTTTTAGTATTGCCGATGGAAGCTTCGTACCATATTGACTTAGCGTTCAGTATCAATGTTACTGGTATTGAAAGCCCCACGTCTAATCAAGAAACAAAACAACTAAAGGCAGTAAATCAAAGTGATACTGCCAGCTTAACTGACATTGAAAAAGTAGCCCTACGTAGCGCCATAGAAAAAGGCCTGCCAACAAGCTTATTACCTTACCAAGTGATTGCTCAGCAATTATCTCTGACAGAGCAACAAGTGATAAAGCAAATATCTCTTTGGCAAGAAGAAGGCTTAATTCGCCGTTTTGGTTTAGTCATTAAACATCGAAGATTAGGTTATGACGCTAATGCCATGGTCGTTTGGAATATCCCAAATGATGACATGGATAACGTTGCTCAGAAGTTAGCGAAATGTGCGCCTGTGTCACTGTGTTATCAACGCCCTCGCCGCCTACCGGATTGGCCTTATAATTTATTTTGTATGATTCATGGCACTGATAGATCCCTAGTTTTACAACAAATCAGTCAAATAACAGAGCAACTAGCGCTTGAGTCTGTTCAAAAAGATGTGCTGTTTAGCTTCAAAGCTTATAAGCAACATGGCGCTCGTTACAGTAAAGCACTTAATAGCAAAACAGTTAGTAACACCAGGAAAGGACAAGCTCATGGATAATGTCACGGTAGAGCAAAAGGCAAAAAACACATCTACTTTATCCGCCAGCAAAGAGAAAATTTGTCATGAAATAGCAGATTTATCGACACTTGATAAGAGTCTTATTAATTTATTACAGCATGGTCTACCCGTTTGTGAACGTCCTTTTGAGCAAATAGCTAATGAGCTAGGTAGTACAGAAGCTGAAGTTATACTCCATTTAAACCAGTTAAAGTCGAGCCGAGTATTAAGCCGCTTTGGTCCTATGTTTGATGCTGTTTATTTAGGAGGTGCATTTACCTTAGCGGCACTCGCAGTCCCCGAAGAAGACTTCGATAAAGTTACCGAGCAAGTTAATGCTTTTGAACAAATTGCCCATAACTACCGCCGGACTCACCGTTTTAATATGTGGTTTGTTATCGCAACCGAAGAAGCTGATGAAATTGAACGAGTCATTAATGCCATTGAAGAAAAAACGGGTTTAAGTGTACTTAATACCCCAAAACTTAAAGAGTTTTACGTGGGTTTATACCTACCAGTATAAAGCGGCCGTATTTTTCAACGCTATAACCATCAACACTAATTACCATTGCAGAGCCAACTATGTCTGATAAAACTATGTCTGATACTACGTTCATCCAAGAAAAGTCGACCTTAACAGCCATAGAGCGTCAGTATATTTTACTTACTCAAAATGGACTCCCCATCATTGAGCAGCCTTATCACTATATTGCCGAAGAAATGGAAATAAGTGTTAAAGAAGTATTAGCGTTAACTAATGACATGTTAGAGCGAGGTATTATCAGGCGTATTGCTGCTGTGCCTAACCACTACAAATTAGGTTACCAATATAACGGCATGACGGTATGGGATATTGATGATGAGCAAGCTGAAAAATTTGGTGACGCTGTCGGTCGCTTACCCTTTGTTAGTCACTGTTACCTTCGTCCACGACATTTACCTCAGTGGAATTACAACTTATTTGCCATGGTGCACGGAAAAAAACCCGAAGAAATAGCCAAGTATCGGGGTCAGATCAAAGAATTGTTAAAAGAGGCATTGGTTAAGCGCAACCATGATTCAGGTCAACAAGTCCTTACGCAGAGTAATGATATGTTAACCAGCACAGCAATACTGAAAAAAACAGGTTTGCGATTAAAGAAATAACGGCACCAAAATAGTTAATCGCACGCAGAGCAAGGCCGAACGGCAAGGTATAAGATTATGTTTAGAATTTCACAATTATTAAAAACATTGCATGATGACATGGCTGAATTAAAGCCAGTAAAAGCAGCAAGAAAAATGCCCGGTCCTGTGGTTATCTGGAACCTTATTCGCCGTTGTAACTTACGCTGCAAACATTGTTATGCCACATCACTAGATATTGATTTTAAAGATGAACTATCAACCGAACAAGTTAAAGCCACTATTGATGATTTAAAAGTTGCCCACGTACCTGTGTTAATTCTCTCAGGTGGTGAGCCTTTAATGCGCCCTGATATTTATGAAATTACCGCTTATGCTAAAGAAAAAGGCTTTTATGTTGCCCTTTCGACTAACGGTACTTTAATTGATGAATCTAATATTGCCCAAATCAAAGCATCTAATTACCAATATGTTGGTATTAGTATTGATGGTTTAGAGGAATTTCACGATGAATTCCGCCGACAAAAAGGCAGCTTTAAAACCTCTATGCATGCTATTAAATTATGTAAAGAGGCTGGTATTAAAATAGGTATGCGCCTTTGTTTGACCAAGGATAATGAAAAAGACTTACCGGCAATGCTAGATTTAATGGAAGAAAACAAAGTAGATAAATTCTATCTGTCTCATTTGAATTATTCTGGTCGTGGCAAACGTACTGCTGAAGATGATGCCATGTTCAAGATGACTAAAGACGCGATGGAATTACTTTATGAACGCGCTTGGTCACATATCAGCCAAGGAATAGAAACCGATTTTGTCACCGGTAATAACGATGCCGACGGGCCATTTTTATTAAAATGGGCGACAAAAAAATTCGGCGAAAGCCATCCAGAGTGTATTGCCAACTTAAAACAACGTTTAATCAATTGGGGCGGTAATGCTAGTGGCGTGAATGTCGCTAACATCGATAATACCGGCACCATTCACCCTGATACCTATTGGTGGAATCACCCCATTGGTAATGTAAAAACAGACAAATTCTCTGACGTTTGGAAAAACACCCAAGATCCATTAATGCTTGGTTTTAGACAAAGTCCTCGTCCGCTAAAAGGTCGTTGTGCAGGTTGTGATTTTTTAAATATTTGTGGCGGTAATACCCGAACCCGTGCTTTTGCACAATCGGGAGATGCGTGGGCAGAAGATCCAGGCTGTTACTTAGACGATAGCGAAATAGGCTATACCGCGCCGCCAGAAAAGTTTGCTGATCAGTTAACCAATAGCGACAACTCTATTCAATTTGTTGAAGTGTAGGATTAATAAAAAGACATATATCTATCAAGTATTGAACACATTATTAATAGAAATTTAATTAAGCAATCGAGTCTGTTCTGAAAATGGGCTCAAGTGCAATAAGGCAAGAGCATGAATACATCATCATTAAACCAATCAAACAGCCTCATATCAGTAGATAATGGCAAAATATCAGCACGAGGAAAATCAGTATTAAAACAAGGCGAAGTTGCCTTAGTAGGATCTGGACCTGGTGACGCTGAATTGCTGACGATTCGTGCTATGCGCTTTATTGAACAAGCTGAAATAGCCATTTATGACAGATTAGTGAGTGATGAAATACTAGCGCTATTACCTGATAATTGCGAACGTTTTTATGTCGGTAAAGAGCAAGCAAAACATTGCGTGCCGCAAGACAGAATCAATGAGATTTTAGTAGAAGAAGCCCGTTTAGGTAAAAGAGTATTACGTTTAAAAGGTGGTGATCCATTCATCTTTGGTCGTGGTGGTGAAGAAGCCGAATACATGCTTCAAAATGGCGTGAGCTGTCATATTTGCCCTGGCATTACCGCCGCATCGGGTTGTACTACTTATGCTGGTATTCCACTTACACATCGTGGTGTTGCTCAAGGATGTACGTTCATTACGGGTCATATTCAAAACAATGGTCAGCTTAACCTGCCATGGCAGAGTTTATGCAGCCCAAGCCAAACGGTTGTGTTTTACATGGGCATTAATACCCTAGCTAAAATAGCAGAAAAATTAGTAGAGCATGGTAGAGATATTAATACGCCAGCAGCACTCATTAGAAAAGGCACACAACCTGAACAAAAAACTTACCGTGGCACTATCGGTAACTTGGCTGAGCTGGTAGAAAAACACAAGATTACCCCACCAACACTTATCGTTATTGGTGATGTGGTAAATCAGCTAACTGAACAACAATTAAAAACACCCGGTTTTTTAGATGCTAAAGATTATGTACAACAAGCAGTAGAGAAAATAGCTTAAATGAAATACTGGATCCTCGATTAAGACACCACGAGGATGACGACTAAAAGGATTGAAGCTCAGGTTTTTCTACCAGCCCTACAATCGTCATTTCCGAAATTACTGATCGGACGTGGCATGGATGCTACTTATTAGACAATGCAGACGGTACAGGATGTACCCTATTAGATAATGCAGGAACATATTATCCTGACGCATATTGTCCTAGATCCATAACGTTGAAACTAAATCCTCAATTAAGGCACCACGAGGACCACGACTGAACATCATGAATACAAAAGGTTCCACCATGACTAAAAACCTTCTTTTACTGTCGATTGCTGTAGCGCTTTTATTTAGTTCCTTCGCAGCTAACATTGCCCAAGCAGCTAACCCAGGCAAAAAAGTCACTATGTCTGCCGATGAAAAAATTGCAGCCAAAAAGCTCTATCAAGTCAACTGTCAGAGTTGTCATGGTGTTGACCGACTAGGCGCTATGGGGCCTGCTTTATTACCAGAAAACCTTGCCCGTTTCCGTAAAAATAAAGCCATTAAGGTTATCAATAACGGTCGCGCTGCCACTCAAATGCCTAGTTTTAGTAAAAGCCTAAGCAAAGCTGAAATAGCCAGCTTGACTGACTATCTTTATACCCCATCAAAAGCATCCCTTAGTTGGACAGTCACCGATATTAACGCTTCAAAAGTTCAACACTTTGACCAAAGTAAATTACCTAATGAAGCGCAGTTTGATGCTGACTTAATGAACTTATTCATTGTTGTTGAATTGGGCGATCATAGCGCTACTTTATTAGACGGCGATACGTTTGAGCGCTTAGATCGCTTTAAAACTCGCTTCGCTTTACATGGCGGACCAAAATATTCACCTGACGGCCGCTTTGTATTTTTTGCCTCTCGCGATGGCTGGATCAGTAAATACGATATTTATAATCGCAAAACGGTCAGTGAAGTTCGTGCAGCCATTAATACTCGTAACATCGCTATCTCAAATGATGGCAAATATCTAATTGTCGGAAATTACTTACCTAACAATGTGGTAATACTCAATACCACTGACTTATCACCGATTAAAGTTATTGACGCAATCGACAGTGACGGCAATAGCTCACGAGTAAGCGCTGTATACAATGCACCACCACGATTTAGCTTTATCGTCGCACTAAAGGACGTCAAAGAAGTATGGGAAATTCCGTACAGTGATGAAGGTGGCGTTGAAGTCTATAAAGGTTGGGCGCATGACTACAGAGTAGAGGCCAAAGCTGAAGGTTGGAAAGCTGACTTATCCAAAAAAAGTGAACAGTTTCCTATTCGCCGTATTAAAACTGATGATTACTTAAATGACTTTTTCTTTGACCCTGATTACATCAATTTAATTGGCACTGCCCGTAACAGCCACAATGGCCAAGTCATTAATCTAGATACTAAAAAGAAAATCGCCTCTATCGGCTTAACTGGTATGCCACATTTAGGCTCTGGTATTACCTGGAACTACCAAGGTAAAGAGGTATTTGCTTCACCTAATATCAAAGAAGGTAAAATTACTGTAATTGATATGGAAAACTGGAAAATCATAAAAGAGATTAAAACCGAAGGGCCTGGTTTCTTCATGCGCAGTCATGAAAAATCTCGTTACGCCTGGACTGATGTATTCTTTGGACCCAATAACGACAAGGTACACGTTATTGATAAGAGCAGCTTAAAAATAGTGAAAACTTTAGCACCAGCGCCGGGTAAAAATGCTGCCCATGTTGAATTTACTAAAGATGGCAAATTTGTATTATTAAGTGTCTGGGATATGGATGGTGAGTTGATTGTCTACGATGCCCAAACTTTAGAAATAGTTAAACGTGTGCCAATGAAAAAGCCGTCAGGAAAATACAATGTTTACAACAAAATTAACTATGAGAAAGGGACCAGTCATTAAGTACACCACTGGGTAACATAGTCTACAAAGCTTTTTTCACAAACGAGTAATGGCCTATTTAATACCAATTTGGTTAAATTTCTTCCCTACTCAGAGCTTCATTGATGAGCTTAGAACAAACAAAATTTATTAAACATAGTCATTCTATATTTAGTTAATTTTGTGACGTTATCAGTTTAACAATGAGCTCCCAAGGGCGAGTTTAAAAGGCTTCTAAGCAGCGTTATTGATTTTGACAAGGGAATAACCATTCTCAACAATCAATGCCTTGCCTTTAAGCCTTTTAATTCTCGCTGAGTGGGAAAGAACTTAATCAACTCGGTATAAGTAAGTTCCTAGCGCTGAAGCGTGTATAATGCGCTCAGTATTTTTCACCAATAGACCTATAATATGCTCGGCTACTACCTTCATTCAACAAATGCCAAACAAGCGCTGGAGGCCATTGCTAAAGGACTGCCCTGCGTGATGATCTCTACTGATCTGAATATTTCAGAGCAAGAATTTTCCATAAGTGCTCAGGGACTAGTCCTAGACGAAGACAATCAAGTCTCCATTAACGAACTAAAAAAAATAGTCAAGAAAACCCAACGTATCTACCTCTGCAGCGATGGAGATATGGAACCACTGGAAGACCGCAGCTCTGGCTACTACAAGCTAGTGCCGACCGCGGGTGCTCCTTTGCTAGAAATTAGCGGCGTTAAAATGCATATATCCAAGGGTACAGATCCCTTTACCAGCGCTTCCGAAATGTCTCAACAGGCGGTACGAAAAGGTGACAAAGTATTAGACTGCTGCAGCGGACTAGGCTATGCGGCCATAGCAGCCCACCGACTAGGCGCAAGCGAGGTACTTACCATAGAACTGAGCCATGAAGTTATGGGACTGCGCGCGCAGAACCCTTGGTCAAAAGACTTGGGCAATGACGGCATTGTGCAACGTCAAGGCAGTAGCTATGAGCTTATAGGTACAATGCCAAGCATCTCCTTCGATTCAGTTATTCACGATCCTCCGCGTTTCTCCCTCGCTGGCGAACTTTATAGCGAAGAATTCTACCGCGAAATTTACCGTGTGTTACGTCCAGGCGGACGATTTTTTCATTACACTGGCAACCCACACGTAGTAAAAAAAGGCAGCAGCTTTGTTGATGGTGTCATCCGCCGATTAAAAGCCGCCGGTTTTAAAAACGTAATTAAGGTAGAGCATCTGATGGGAGTCAGTGCGCAGAAAAAATAGCATGACAGTGGTTGCCTTATTTAAAGCCTAGCAGCACTTAGCTTAGCAGTCGCCATTTCCGAGTGTAGTGACTAATGCAACCAGTACATCTAAAAAGCCACCATGTCTGTTGCTGACAAAGCGGCGGCCCAAAAGCGTTATAAAAAAATTAACGATGAGAAAGGCATTAGTCACTAAGCGATTTGTTGCTTAGTTGAATGAACCATATGAAAAGTCATTCAAAAAACTAACTAGCTTTTCCTCTGGTAAAGGTTTGGAGAAGTAATAACCTTGAATATAGTCGCAGCCTAACTCTGTCAACAATTGCAGATGCTCTTTTGTTTCAACACCTTCAGCAACAACCTTTTTCCCTAACGCTTTAGACATGGCAATAATGGTCGAGACTAAAATATTATCGTTTTGATTTGTACTCATATCAGTGATAAATGATCTGTCTATTTTTATATAATCAATAGGAATACGGCGTAGGTAACTTAATGATGAATAACCGGTACCAAAGTCATCTAAAGCAATAGTACACCCTGCACTTCTTAATTGATTAAACAGTACTTCATTGTTGCGTTTATCAGGGGCTAAAGCACTTTCGGTTAATTCAAAACAAATATCACTTGGCTGTAAACCATGAAGCTCGATCATTAATAACCACTGATCATTTTCATTTTTGTTTAACGGTATTTCGTAAACAGATCTATTAACATTAAAAACAATATCACTAAAGCCTTGTGACTTTAGCTTCTTCAATGTTCGGCAAGCCTCAGATAAAACAAATTCGCCAATCTCCTTAATTAAAGAATACTCTTCCGCAAGAGGAATAAATTCTACCGGTGAAGTCCATTTTCCTTGATTGTTCCAACGTACTAATGCTTCAAACTTAGTTGTTTTTTCGTGAGCGATTGAAACAACAGGTTGATAAACCACACTGAGTTCTTTATTTTTGATCGCTTTAGTCAGTTGGCTTTTTAAGTTTAATCGATAGTGAGCTTTATCCTGCATTTCTTGAGTAAAGTAGCTATATGAGTTTCGTCCGCTATCTTTTGCATGATACATGGCTGTTTCAGCTTTTTTCATTATTTCACCCGCATCTTCATTAGTATTCGAAAATGAGGTGATACCTATACTTAATGTGCAATGTAAAATATTTTGTTTAATGATAAAAGGCTTACTAAACTCCATTAAAATACAGGTAACAGTATTATCTATTACTTCACTACTATCTGCATTACTCAGTAATATAGCAAAGCCATCTCCTGATATTCGCGCCACACAATCTGATTCAGCAACACAACTTTGCAAACGTTCAGAGGATTGAATTAATAACTCGTCGCCAAAATCATGGCCGTATACGTCATTAATTTCTTTAAATAAATCCAAGTCCATATGAAGTATTGCTGATTGGGTTGACTTTGACGAGTTAATCGCAAGCGAGGTTTCTTTAGAAAATAAAAATCGATTGGCAACACCGGTAAGTAAGTCATAATTTGCTTGTTTGTAAATTTTACTTTCTGATGCTTTTCGTTTACTTATGTCAAAGAAAAAGGCGATGTAATGTGAAATTTCATTATTTTCGTCACAAATAGTATTGATTGAAAGCCACTCGGGAAATATTTCTCCGCTTTTCTTTTTGTTCCAAATTTCACCTGACCAAGCTCCGGTATCATCTATACTCCGCCACATATCCACGTATAAACTTCTATCATTAAGTTCTGACTTGAATATACTTGGATTTTTCCCTTGTACCTCTTTGAAGCTATAACCTGATATACGGCTAAAAGCTTTGTTCACACTAGTAATTTTTTTATCTTTATCACAAACAACGATAGCTTCTTTACTTTCTTCAATAATTTCATTTCTGGTTTTTAATTCAGCAATCAACTCTTGCTTTTCCATCTCTTTTTTTATCATGCCACTGAATAATAAAAATAAAGAGGTGACTTCTTTTTCATTTTTAAATGGCTGGTGATATAAAGCAACGAGGATTGAGTCTGTTTCATCTTTTGCATTTTTTAATGGCACACCAACATAGCCAGCGATATTCATATCGACTAGTAATTGATCTTCCGGATAAGCTTGTTGAGTATTCTCGACAAGGCTACAAACAGCACCATCGCTAACATTTTCACAGGGGGTTGACTCTAAGTCATAGGTGAAATTATCTAAAACAGAGCCTTTTGAAGCAACGGATAACGTTGTTGCCGTGGTATGTTCCTGATTTAATTTTGCCACAAAAACAAAATCTGCTTTAATGGCCTGAGCTAATGATAAACAAATAGTTTCAATAAAATCATCCGATGCAGCATTAGATAAACTATCAATTATCGATTTTACTTTTTCTTCAACCATAAGAAGCTCTGTATAATAATTTCAGCTGGTAAATATGAACTTTAATCAAGTAACAATCAATAAACATATCCACCAGTTTACAAATAGATGCTGATCAATTGATCTCAATTAACATTAACAACTAACTTTAACAATTAAATAATTTACGCTGCTGTTAATTTTTGACTACGAATCAGTAAAGTATTTGCTAGCACTTAATTCAACTGCCTTTATAATGTTAATACCCATCACACTTGAAGATGCATCTTCAAGTGTGATGGGTATAATCTCGCTCATAAGCTAATAGACAATCATTAAGCCCCCCCTAAACAAGTGCTAAAACATAAATAAAGGCAACCCATCAATGTTATCAAATTTTTTCAAAACAAAACCTGTCATTGATGAATCAAGTAAAGAGTGGATTTTTGATACCTTCGCTTGGTGTATAGAGCAACTTGATGGTGAGTTTTTTAAAAATAATAGTGAGTTGATTCTACCTAACAATAAATTCTACCCGGGTAGTTCAACAAGTGTCGAAGAAATGGCAGAGACTATTTTTTCTAACACATTAAAGTATTCTGGCATGACATCATGGCCAATTAAACTGACGGCAGCTGAAACATTTACCCAAAAGCCAATGCCTCAGTTAATTTTTGAATCTAGACTTCGCGGTGAAAAAGTCAATGTAACTACTAATGCTAACTCAGCTCTAGATACAGCCATAAGTTATAAAGTTGAAGGTGATAAATTAGCACCTTCAACGCCTTCAATAGATATTGCTTTTCACTCAAGTCAGCTTAACCAACCACAAGACTTAATTGCTTACTTAGTGCAAATACAGGCAGGGATTTTAGTTAACCAGAATGGCGTTCTCCCCCCTGGTGGCAAAGAAGTATTACCGCAAACTATAGATTTAGTTGCTTGTTTTATGGGTTTCGGCATTATTTTTTCTAATACCGCTTACCAATTTAAAGGTGGTTGTGGCTCGTGTAACAACCAAAACCTTAATCGTCAGTCTGCATTGCCTGAGTTAGAAACGGTTTATGGCTTAGCTTTATTTTGCGTAATAAAAGGCATTGAGATTCAGCAGGTAAAAAAAGAATTAAAATCTCACTTATACAAACCATTTCGCCAAGCACACAAAGAAATTATTCTGTATTTACAACAGACGACTAACCCTGAACACAAGTTACTAACCACGGGGATAAAATAGACATATCTTGTATCATTTTAGTTTTACTTCTCATGATTTTTTCGTTCATAAAACCTGTTAATCTCTGCACTTTCTTAGGTACGTTTAATCGGTTTATAAAGTACTGACAGAGTCTTCATTCAAATACAGGGAGTTATTTATGTTTTTAAAAGGAATTTTTAGCGGTATCGTTTTTTTGATCGGCATCAGTTTAACACTAACCACTTTTGCTATGAGCGCAGAAGCAAAGCACAAAACGAAGGCTGCCGTTAGTACAGAAGTCATTTCTCAACAACAGGCGCCCCTCACACCTACACAAAGGCTAGCGGTATTAACTAGTAATTATCAAAAAATTTGTACTTCTGACCCCTGTAAGAATCAATTTACTCAACTAAAAAAATATGGTCGTTGGGGCGACGCAAAATCACAGCTTGTTGTAGCTAGTGCCTATTTATGTGGTGACGGTGTTGAGCAAGATATCGACAAGGCGATCAGCTGGCTAAAACGTACTGCTTATAATACCTCTTCAAATGCAGCTAAATATTCCCTTCATGCATTTAATATCATGGCGCAACTCTATCAAAAAGGTATTGGTGTTGAACAAGATTTATCCCTAGCAAATAAATACTTAGATAGATTGGCTGACAAAAATTATGGTCCTGAATTATTTGATAGAGCGTTTGCCGAGTTTGATCAAAACAATATCACACAAGGCATAACGTACTTGGAGCAAGCTAGTGAGAGTAACTTTGATGAAGCCAGTTATTATCTCGCGAGAATGTATCAGCAGGGTAACTTCATTACAAAGGATATCAATAAAGCAGCTAGTTATTATCAAAAAGTAGTAAAACAAGACTATAAAGACAGTCGCCAACGCTTAGAGGCGTTAATTACCGAAATGGAAGAAAACTCATCAACACTCACTCATGCGGCTTTAGCAGAAGAAAAAAGCTTTATCAGTAAGCTAAACGCCACCCTTGATATTGAAATTATTACAGTAAATCATCACGTCATGGATTCTAAAAGTGCAATGACAGCGCAACTGGCTCAGTTAAGAAAAATCAAAAGTAAGTTTAGTGCTCCTACAGGCAGTCGAATTAGAGGCCGAACTTGTGGTCAAACGTCGAACGCTTGCAAGTCTTCCTCTGAAGAAGATATAGAAGATGCTAGAAATGAAAATCCTTTACCTGCTTATTAGTGCAGGCTGAAGTGGATTTGTTCACATGCTTTACTTTGAAACCTTGCATTGAGGTATTTGATTTAATAAATCAGCCTATTATAAACGGTACTCTTTCATGATAAGTGTCGACATTACAGGGTGTGCTTTTGCCCGTTTATCAAAAAATGGAGTTAACAATGAAATCAAAAATTGGCATATTGCTATTAGTGTTAGCGGCGTTAATCGCCATGGGCACTGGAGCGGCGCATCTATCTTGTATCTACTTTGGCCCTCAATGTTATGCTGCCCAAATGGCGCCAGCAATAATTGTAGAGTCGGCAGTTAATGGTACGTATTTAGCACCAATAGGGACTATGTTCGCCTCTGGTATTTTTATTGTTCTCGGACTTTATGCGCTAGCGGGTGCTGGTTTTAGCGGTAAGGTGTTAGATAAATTACCCTTAGTAAACTATGCGATTTATACCATTGCAACGTTATGCATTGTTCGCGGTATTCTTCCGTTACAATTTTGGCTACGCCACCCTAACAAAGTAAGTGATATAGTGCTTTATGTTGGTATTGTCTGGCTTGTTGCTGGGCTGTTGTATTTATTTGGCTATCTAATTTGTCGCAAACAGCGTTTAACCAAATAACATTGTTACCAATAGTTTTACCAACACTTGTTAGTTACATTTGTTCCTCACATTGGTTACCCACAATTAGGATAAAAATTTATGGTTCGTGCTTTTCATTTATCTTTTGTCGTGCCAGATAAAGAGTCTGCTCGCTCTTTTTACATCGACACTTTAGGCTGCTCATTGGGTCGAGATAATAAGACTTGGTTTGACATAATTTTTTTTGGTCACCAACTTACTATTCATCAAGCCTCAGAAAAGCAACCTGCTTTTATAATTAATCATTTCGGCCCTATTTTGACGAAAGTTGAATGGTTAGCGGTAGTACAGAAATGTAAAAATGATGGGATAGAGATTATTTTAGCTGAAACAATTACCAATGAAGCCCAACATGATGAATCAGGGAAATTTATAGTCAAAGATCCAAGTGGCAATATTCTTGAATTTAAATATTATTCAAACTTCACTAAAACAGTCGGTGATGACTCAAAGTCGGCTTAAAAAAACCATTAAATAGAATAAATTACCTAGTGATAATTAATCGGTAAATCTGGAGTACAAATTGAATATTCTCGTTGTAAGTAGCAGCCAAAGAAATGAATCTAAAAGTTTTGATGTCGCAAAATATATTCAAAGTAACATATTAGATGACATGCAAGATATTGATTCGTCGATATTAGATTTATCACGATATCCTTTTTTATTAGACCACTACGGCATAAGTAGAGAGGATTTTTCTCAAGAAGACATGGACAACTCAGCCTCATTAGCGAGTAATAAAGATGAGGTATTAAGCCAGTTATATGCCTGTGATGCAGTCGTGTTTATTGCCCCAGAATGGGGCGGTATGATCCCCCCTGCTCTCGTTAATTTATTACTGTTAACAGCAAATGGTTCTGCCAACGGTTTACCACTTGGTCACAAACCTGCTTTTGCTGTCGGTGTTTCAGCCTCTGGTGGTGGCAGTAACCCTATTTCATTATTAAAAGGTTATGCAGCCAAGAATAGTCACCTTACTTGGTTACCATTACATGCCATTGTTCAAAATGTTGATGACTTTTTAGCCCAACCATGGGAGCCACAAAGTGATAGTCGATTCTCGCAAGTACAATCACGTTTATTCGTTGGTTTAAAAAGTTTAACCATTTACGCTAAGCAATTATCAAGTGTCAGAGACGAACTCGTTGAGCTATCAAAAGTACACCCTTTTGGTCAGTAGAGTTACCATTTAAACGAGTATGGTACTAATCTCCACCTAAAGAACGAGATAGACGATGTGGGAACAGTCAAAAATTTTAATACTTGGTAATAAAATAAGAGCATATGATGAAAAAGACATTCGGTTACCTGTTTTTAGTATTATCCTTTGTGGTTTGGGGCGTTATTGCCGCATTGCCTTTTATGGATATCAATGGTGGTGAAATGGCAGCAACAACCACAACATTAATTATTTCAGGTGAAGTTTTATTTCTGGTGTCTATCGCCTTATTAGGCAAGGAAGCTTGGTTAAAAATAAAAGCGATTTTTAAAAGTAAAAAATAGGTTTCCCCTTACCCGATATTTTCAAAATAAACCTAATAATTTTTATAAAAAAATAGCAAAAGGATTTAAATTATGAAGCTAGTTTATAGTAACGAAAATAATTTTATTGTGAACAATGTTAAAAATCTCATTGAAGTGCAGGGAATTGAAACATTTTTAAAGAATGAATTCGCTCAAGGAGCTGTTGGCGAAGTATCGGTTTTTGATGTGTGGCCTGAAGTTTGGGTTGTTGATGACGCTGATTTTGACCGTGCAATAGCCATAGTAAAATCATCAAAAGGCAATGACAACGCCGAGTGGGTTTGTGAAAAATGCGCTGAGACTAATGCCTCCTCTTTTGAGATATGCTGGAATTGCCAGCACGAAAACACTGAGTCAATTTAAGGTTAATTGACTCAGTAGCAAATATTCTAGTTTAGTAGAAAAGCCGACAGTAAATATCCGCTATCGCTTCCATAGCACATTCACTAATGCCCCCAACATAATCAAACTACCACCAATAATAGTTGTAAAAACGGGGACTTCACTAAAGTATGCCCAACCAATAAAGACCGAAAATAGCACCTGTACATAGGAGTATGCGGTAGCTTTACTTGCATCAGCACTATTAAGTGCTTTGGTTAATCCTACCTGTCCTACTTGAGTAAATATGCCAACTAAAATCAATAACCCCGTAGCAGCTAAACTAGGTACTACAAAGTCACTACCTAGCATAATCATGGAGATGGGCAAGGCAACCATCGGAAAGTAAAAGATAATGACCGAGCTATCATCCGTTTTAGTCAGCTTTTTAATAATAATATAAGCAATAGCACTACCGAATGCACCCAGTACGCCTGCACCAATGCTTATCCACGGATACTGTACAGAGCTGCCCAATTGCAAATTAGGCTGAATAATAATAAATAAGCCCAGTAAGCTAATAATGATACAAGCGATAGTTGAACGTTGAATGACTTCTTTCAAAAAGAATAACGCCAGCACTGCGGTAAAAACTGGATGCAAATATTGTAATACAGTCGCTTCAGCCAATGGCAAGGTGGTTACCGCATAATAAACAAACATCAAGGCAAACGAGCCAACGGTGCCACGCGCAATGAGTAGGGTTTTATTATTTCCCCACATAGAAATATTTTTACGTTTAATATCAGCGTAACTAATAATGCCCGACACAATTGCCCTTGCAGCAACAATTTCAAGTACCGGAATACCTAAACCGCTTACCTCTTTTACACAGGCAGCCATTAAGGCAAAACCTAACGCCGAGAGCAACATATACCAAACACTCATTGGTACTGAATTTTTTATCGTAGTGAACATTTTTTGTTTTTACTCGAATAGAGAAATGGGAAAGTTGTAGCTAATTTATTGCCGCTATTCTACTCCTTGATCGCTAACAATAAAGGCTTAAAGGATATTACTTAAAGCTCCTTAAGTAGTCATATTATCATCAAATCTATCACTCACTGGGATATCCCAATAGCGGCAAGCTAAACATATTGGTAAGTTTTACCAGTAAAAATCAAGACTAGATGAAGTAACAGGGAGAGTTACACCTTTTTACTATATAGATAGAACTTATTGATCTATTGATAAGTTTCTTCGCTTACATCGCTAAATTTGTCCTTCTGTTCTACTCCGCACGCCGCAAAAACACTGATTGTTAATTTTTATGAATAACAAAGTTTCTTACTTAAATACGTCACGCACAGTGCAGTTCACACAGGTTACCGCGTACAAAAATTGATTAACGAACTAGTTAACGTACTAAAATAAGTTGCCAGCAAATTTGTCCACTTGCTTGGTATTTAGCTTCAAACGGCGTTAAGGCAATTGACGCATCAGTTACTGGTAAAGCATCAACATCACCTTTCAGATCAACATGTTTAGCGGCTTGCTGAAATTCATCTAAATAAATACGCCAGTTACTGCGCAAAATCAGCTCTTTACCAATACTGGTCATTTGTGGAAAAACACCACTACCATGCCAACGACGTTGTAAATGCTTAGACTTAGGCCAAGGATTTGGATATAAAATATAGTGTTTAGATACTGGCCAAGCTGCCGTTTTCACTAATCGGTAAAAGTCGTTTAAATCAGCGCGCACTAAGTGATAGTTATCAGCAGTGAAACCATCATCACTATCAAAACCTTCAACGTTACGATTAATTCTATGGTCTGATTTATCTACACCAATAACTAATGCTTGTGGGTTTTGTTTGGCTAAAATACGGGTACTTTGCCCTACACCACAACAAGCATCTAATATGATGTCACCTTCAGGGTTCTCTTTTAGAAAAGCTTGTACCAAAGCATCCATTTGCGAGAATGCTTCTTCGGTATGCTTCTGATAAGGTTTTTGAAAAGGGTGTGTAAGGTGTCTTTTAACGACCTCCTCAAGCTTTTCATGTATACCTTCTTGATTACTTATAATCGCTTTTGAATCACCCAATGATGTTTGACTATCTAAGCTGTTGGTTTTCTCATTTGTGTTAGCGGTCATCTTAGCTTCTCAATCCTATGCCTTTAGAAATAAGTACCATAGCAATGGTAAATAAAGTCACAATAAAAAAGATAATCACTGCAAAAGCGGTAACTAAACTCACATCAGATATGCCTAAAAAACCGTACCTAAAAGCATTTACCATATAAACAATCGGGTTGATTTGAGAAACACCCTGCCAAAATTCAGGTAATAAGCTAATCGAATAAAACACACCACCAAGATACGTTAACGGCGTTAAAATAAAGGTTGGGATAATAGAGATATCATCAAATGAACCAGCAAAAATAGCGTTTATCAAACCACCTAAAGCAAAGGTAGCTGATGTCAGTGTTACCGTAGCAATAATCACCCAAATGTTATGCAGTTGAATATCAACAAATAACAAGGAAACAAACGTAACAATCAAACCCACTAAAATACCACGGCACATACCGCCGCCAACATAACCAGCCACAATCACCCAATTAGGTACTGGCGCAACTAACATCTCTTCAACATTTCGCTGCCACTTGGCGCTAAAAAATGACGAAGCTACATTCGAATATGAGTTAGTAATAACACTCATCATAATAAGGCCAGGTACAATAAACGACATGTAATCAAAGCCACCCATCTCACCTATACGAGAGCCAATTAATGAGCCAAAAATAACAAAATATAAACTAATTGTTATGGCCGGTGGTACTAAGGTTTGCACCCAAATACGCATAAAACGTTGGATTTCTTTCGTTAAAATACTCTTTAACGCAATAGAGTTATTCATTTACTTTGCTCCCACAGCAACGGTTTGCTGTTTAGCTTTACTGTCGCTTTTTTTGTTATTGATCAAACTAACAAATAAGGCTTCTAAGCGGTTACTTTTATTACGCATACTTTGCACTTCAATATCGCCAACGTTTAATTGCGCAAAGACTTGATTAAGATTTTGCGACTTATTCAAATCAACTTCTAAGGTATGATCATCAACAACGCGATAAGCAATTTCCGGTGATTGCTTGGCAAAATGTTCCAGTTCACTCAAGGTAGCGCCAACTTTAATATCAAAAACAAACGTTTCAACATCTAGCTGCGCTAATAATTTTTTCATGCTGGTATCTTCAACAATTTCACCACCATCAATAATAGCAATATTGCGACAAAGCATTTCAGCTTCTTCTAAATAATGCGTAGTTAGAATAATGGTAATACCTTGCTGATTTAACTCACGAAGAAAATCCCACATTGACCGGCGTAGTTCAATATCGACACCCGCAGTTGGCTCATCTAATATCAGCATTTGTGGCTCGTGCATTAAAGCACGGGCAATCATCAAACGTCTTTTCATACCACCTGAAAGTGCACGAGCGGGTTCGTCACGCTTGTCCCACAATTCAAGTTGCTTTAAATATTTTTCTGCACGTTGTATTGCTACAGACTTACTTACGCCATAGTAACCGGCTTGATTCACTAAAATATTAACTAACGGCTCAAACTGACTAAAGTTAAATTCTTGTGGTACTAAACCAATAAAGCTTTTAGCTTTTTCTAAATCAGTATCAATATCATAACCAAATACTTTTACCTTACCGCCAGTTTTATTCACTAATGAAGTGATAACGCCAATAGAAGTAGACTTACCAGCGCCATTAGGGCCAAGTAAGGCAAAAAAATCACCTTTGGTGACGGTTAAATCAATACCTTTTAAAGCTTGAAAACCGCCTTTATAGGTTTTTTCTAATGCGCTAATCTCTAGTGCGTAAGTCATACTAGTTGCCAGTAAAATATGGATGGATTATAAATATGGTGCCTAACAGTTCATTTTCAAGAGCGCGACCAGTTTATTTAACGGTAAAGTCAGGCTGTTCATCGACTTTCACTTGAACACAGATTGTATACAATTTATAGTGCCTGCTTGTTTGATACCCGTTAATTTCCCATTTTCGATTACCCAGTACTTTGCCAAGTGCATAGACTTCGTACATTTGTCACAGGGAATAAAAGTTTAAGGAACATTATGCTACAAAGACACTTAACCTCTTCAATAGTGAAGCTTTCAGCGAAACTACTTGTTACCACAGCCATTGCTTTATCACTGTCTGCTTGTCAAAGCACTAATGAAAAACAGAATAAACCAACAGTGCAGCAAACAGGTTCAGCGCTTAGCCTTAAAGAAATTTATCAGGATAAAGTATTTAAATCTGAAAAAATTGGCCAAATTCGCTGGCTTAAAGACGGCAGTGGTTACCTTGCTTTAGAAACCTCTAAAGAGAGTGAAACTGAGGACAGTGAAAGCAAAAGCAAAGACATAGTCCAGTATGACTCTGCAACATTAAATCGCACAGTATTAGTTGCTGCAAAGCAACTAACGCCAGCAGGCACTAAAGAAGCACTGCAAATAGACGACTACCTTTTTTCAAAAGATAACAGTAAATTATTAATCTATACCAACAGCAAAAAAGTATGGCGTTCAAAAAGCCGTGGTGATTATTGGTTGTTTGATTTTAGTAATAACCAACTCAGCCAATTAGGTGGAAAAGATGTTGCAAGCAGCCAACTTATGTTTGCCAAATTTTCACCTGACGCAAGCAACGTTGCTTTTGTACTAAACAATAATATATATGTGCAAGACCTAAGCACGATGAACATAGTTCAGCTTACCAAAAGTGCTGTCAATGGAATCATCAATGGTTTATTCGATTGGGTTTACGAAGAAGAATTTATGATTCGTGACGGCTTTCGTTGGAGCCCTAACGGTAAAAAAATCGCTTACTGGCAGCTTGACACTAGCGGCAGTAAAGATTTTATCATGATCAATAATACTGACGAGTTATACCCTACCCTCACTAAATTCCCTTACCCTAAAGTTGGCGAAGACAATGCCTTAGCTAAAGTAGGTGTGGTTGATTTAAGCAGTAAAAAAACAACGTGGACTAAGCTACCTAACAATTCTCGTAATATGTACATTCCACGTATGAACTGGTCAGGTAATAGCAGCGAAATACTTGTTCAACATGTTAATCGTAAACAAGACACTAACCACTTATACCTAGCCAATGCTAATAGCGGTAAAGTGAAATTAGTCATGACTGAAAAAGAAGAAACCTTTATCGACTTTGTTGACGATGCTAAGTGGTTAGACGAAGGTAATAGCTTTATTTGGACCAGTGAACGCAGCGGTTGGCGTCACCTTTATCGCATTTCACGCGACGGTAAAACAGTAACTAACTTAACTGACGGTGATTTTGATATCACTGAAATAAAGACGATAGATGAAAAAGCCGGCTGGTTATATTTTATCGCCTCGCCTGATAATGTTTCACAACGCTACTTATATCGCAGTAAGTTAGACGGCAGTTTATCTAACCAACGTATTACACCAACAGAATATGCGGGATTTAATAAATATCAAATGGCAGAAAATGGCAGTTGGGCGATCCATAGTCACTCAAGTTTTTCCAAACCTACCAGCAAATACTTAGTTAACATATCCTCAACAGAAAACAGTGTGCATGAGAAAAAACACACCTTAATGACCAACGACAAGTTAAACGCTAAGTTAGCAAAAATTGACCTTGCTCAAACTGAGTTTTTTCAAGTAAAAGCGCAAGACGGCTTAGTACTTGATGGTTACATCACACGTCCAGCAAACTTTGACGCTAGCAAAAAATATCCAATCATATTTTATGTATACGGTGAAGCTTGGGGACAAACAGTACAAGACAAATGGCGTGGTGATAAATTTTTATGGGACCAGATGTTAACGCAACAAGGTTATATTGTTGCCTCAGTAGATAACCGCGGTACTCGTGCCCCTAAAGGGCAAGCATGGCGTAAATCTATTTATGGCGGCGTAGGTATATTATCGTCACGCGATCAAAGTGATGCATTAAAAGCAATGACCAAGCGCTGGTCTTACATAGACAGTAATCGCGTAGGTATTTGGGGACATTCTGGCGGCGGCTCTATGACCTTAAATATGTTATTTAGATACCCAGAGCAATACCATGTAGGTATTTCATCAGCGCCAGTAGCTGACCAATTACTTTACGATACTATCTACCAAGAACGTTACTCTGGCCTGTTAGAAGATCACGCAGAAGGTTATAGAGAAGGTTCACCTATTAACCACGCACAAAACTTACAAGGTAAGTTATTACTGGTTCATGGTACGGGTGATGACAACGTGCATTACCAAGGCAGCGAACGTTTAATTAATAAACTCGTTGAACACAACAAACAGTTTGAATTTATGTCTTACCCTAATCGTAGCCACAGCTTAAAAGAAGGTGAAGGCACTACATTGCATTATAAGACAATGAAAACTGAGTTCTTTAAAGAGCATTTGTTAGATTAGTTAAGAATAAAATTGACCAAAATAATACCAGTTTCATTAATTAGGTGATCTACTTTATACGTAGGAAAAACAGCCAAATACAAGGCGTTTATTTTAATAACTAGTTGTTCAGGACAATGTGCTCCTGCATTGTCTATTAAGATGCATCCTTGCAGCGTTAATTATTAAATAAATAACAAAGTAGTTGGTAATTTTAACAAGTAGAAATGATCACATAGTTAGTGAGATTGGTATAAGTAAGGGCAACGAGTGTTAACTCCTTGCCCTTTTTTGTAGTTCATCAGAGCCATAATAAATTTCTAATTGTTCAATGAATTATGGCTCTGATGATAAGCGTATGGCTACTGTCTTAACATTGTTTCTTCCAGCATCTTTGGCGTTATATAAAGCTTTATCCGTTAATTCTATTAAGTGTTTTGCTAAGGTACCTTTTTTAGGAGAAATAGTGCAACAACCTATACTTACTGAAACATAATCATATATATCTGATCCTTCATGTGGAATTTTCAAACTGCATATTTCAGCACGTATATGCTGAGCAATGCTTTCTGTGTCTGTCGTTTCAGGCAAGATCACCGCAAATTCTTCCCCCCCATACCGGGCAATTAAATCGCTAGGCCTATGCACTAAACGCTGAGCAGTACTTGTGATCAGCTTTAAACATTCATCACCTTTAACATGGCCGTATATATCGTTATATTGTTTGAAATAATCAATATCAATGATTAATAATGATATTGGACTATGGTTCCTAATTGCTCTAGCCCATTCATGTTCTAAAAAGTAATCAAAATGTCTTCTATTGGCTATTCCTGTCAAGCCATCAGTTCGAGATATATTAGTTAACTTCTTGTTAGCTTGATTAAGTTTGAAGGTTCTCTTTTTTACTTTTTCTTCCAACTTTGCATGAGCACTCTTTAATTCATACCGTTTAGTAGCAATGACATAGACAGAAAGCCCTAAACTAAAAACAAAAATTAAAAGTGATACAAAAGAATGCCAGTTAGTCTCTAAATTAAAAGGACCCACTCCTTGTGCTGTAGCGAAAGTAAAACAAAGTGAAGTGGCAAGGACATAAGCAGTCGCGATTCGCATATTTAAATACAATGCAATTAAAACGCCTAATACCAACAGTAAATATATCGTTGAAGTAACATAGTTGATCGCTGAAATCATTAAAACAATAAAGCTGAATAAAGATAAATAGAGCCATTTTTTTCTATTAATAAAAAGAGCCCCTTTCTTTGAACTCCAGCTTAATAAAAAAGGAACAATGACAAAGTAACCATGAAAATCAGCGAGTGCGCCAGATAACCAAATAGAAAGTAAATTGGCAACTGTGCTATTGATTGAAAGGGTGGTATATCCACCTATTGAATAAAGCGTAATTAATAGCGCCATATTTAGAGCACTAGGCAAGAGAGTAACTTTTAAAACAAAATCGATGATAAGTCGACTGCTTTCTAGGTTTGTTTTACCTAGATACTTTTTGTAAAGGTAATAAGCGAAGTAGGCTTGAATAAATGTATTTATCGTTGCCGCTAGTGCGCCAAAAAAACATGCATACAGTATTGGTGAGTCGTTTAAGGGTGAAATCAAATAAGGGGTATTGGCAATAAAAGAACCTAGCCAAATAGCTGGCAATATAGATTTGCCATAAATAATACAAGCAGCAAGCCCAATACCTGAAGGTAACCATATTAACGTGATTGAGCCTTCGCCAATACCGGCAAACTCAATACCGACCCAACCGCTAAGTGCATATAAAACAAGCACTAGTAGCGATTGACGAACCTTTAACATAAAGAACAGTCCTTGGCCGTTGAGAGATAGTCATATCAGTATAGCAGGAGTTTAATGGTCACCTTTCTCTGTGTGGTTTTTTATCTTTGATGATTTAATTAACTAGCTACCTTTAAGTGTTTTCGTAAAAATTTATTTAATAAACAAACGACAGGTTAAAATTTAAAATTAATGCTCAAGCTAACTTCATTTTGCAGCCAAAGAGAATCAGTACTGCCACAGGCGAGTTGCTGGCATAAAGTAGTATTTTCTCCCGCTAAAAAAATGGAATAAACTCTCGATTCTAATCGAACATTAACATCACTATTCACGGCAAAGTCTTTATGTACACCAAAACTCATTGAAAGCTTGATATCATCATTAAAGGATCGATTAGGTGCTGAAAAATAAGTGACGCCAACGCCTGTACTAATCCAGATGTTTTGGTCCTTTGATAGAGGGTAGTTACTGCCAAAATGTAAATAATGGAGTTGTATCTCATCTTCTGGGGTAGCGTTTAATTGCGACACTAACTGTACTGTAGTGAATACTTGTTGATAGTGATTAAAAAGAAGGTTGCCATATTGGGGAGAGTTAACTTCAGATGTGTAGACCTTAGGAGAAAAATCAAAAGAGAGTAAGTCGTTATTTTTATCCTTACTATCATCCTTATTGTTAAGATTTAGGTTCAGGTTAAGATTGAGGTTAAAGTTAATTTCCTGCTGCTGCACTAATAGATCATTATGTTGAGATAACATGGAACCAGAAGAAAGTGAAAAATCTAACGAAAAGTCATCCTTGGCCCCTGCAAAGAGCGGGAATAGTAAAAATATGCAGGCAACAAGTTTAGACATAAAACCCTAAAAAGCTCAAAAAACGAACAACCAGTATTACCTATCATACGTAAAAACACCAGTAATTCGTTTATTTATCGTACAAGTAGAACATTTATCCTATCAATATATGAAAGTAATTAATTTAAAATTAAAATAGCTATTAAGTGTCACCGACCCTTTTTTAACGCCAAATACTTAATAATGAGTATTAAAAAGCAACGCAATTTTTACCCTGCGCTTTTGCTTGATACAACTTGTCATCAGCCAGAGAAATTAACTGGTCAACGTTTTCACTTTGGGCATCACTCGTAGCAACGCCAATACTCGCTGAAATACCAATATTATCTTCAGTAATAACTAAAGAGTTAATGGCCAATTTATACCTTTCAGCAATAGATGTAGCGGTTTGTAAATCAGTTTTTGGTAATAAAGCAATAAACTCTTCTCCCCCCCAACGGGCGACAAAATCCTCTTTACGGGCCTGCTTATTTAATACATCAGAAACTAACTTTAGTACCTCATCCCCCACTTTATGACCATAAATATCATTGATACTTTTGAAGTTGTCTAAATCAAACATAATGATTGAAAGTGGCACTTGTTGTTGACGATACTGCTTAAAATACTGTGGCGCTATATCATAAAACGCCCTACGATTACATAAATCGGTTAGGGGATCTAAATTAGCCATCTTCTGAGCCATAAGCTTATCTTCTTCAGCCTGATTAAACTTGTTTGCTAATGCCAGTGATAAGAAGGTGGCTTCTGCTATCATGCCAAAATCTATGGCCATGTAAGCATAAGGACTATATTCAATAATACCCCATACGGTTGAACAGGTAGTAAGGGCACCACCAACCCCCATAAGAGTCGCTAATAAAAAATACTCTGCCGCTTTAATTTTATGTAAATAAGCAACAATACTTAAGGTCATCATGGTTAAGGTAAAAATGAACATACCCATAAAAGCTAAAAATATAACAAACGCATGCTTATTTAAGGCAATGCCAAGTACCAACGCACTTGTTACGCTAAATATTATTGGTGTTAGCCATTTATTAATGTGTGGCAAGGTACTCGCTAAGTTTAAAAAATTACGGGCAAATGATAATCCGGCAAAACTAAATAACAGCATAAAGACTGGATTCCCCCACTTCTGTATTTCTGTCGATTCAGACCAAAGTAACTGATAGCCATGGCCACTGTAAGAAAAGTTCAGTAACAAAAATGACAACATATAAATAGAGTAATAAAGGTTGTCTTTGCTCTTTAGGCTCAGGCCTAATAACAAGTTATAAAGCATTAAAGCAATAATAGAGCCGTAGACAAAACCATAACGATAAGCTTCTTTCGAAAAAACTTTTTGTTGCGTACTGATGTTTTGCAGGTAAATTGGCAGCGCAAGAGGGTCTGGCGATGCGACACGAATAATTAACTGAGACTCACCATCAGGCACAGTTAAATCGAGACTAAAATAGCGACTATCAATTTCACGTTGATGATATGGATATTGATCGCCAAGTTGGTATTGCTCAAATACTTCACCATTTTTAACGAGGTAAATATCAAACTCATCGATCCACGAAGTACCTAAGGTTAATCGCTTAACCAGAGGGGTTTTCTTACTGTTTTTCAGATTAGTCACCAGCCAAATAGGCTTAGACCACAAACCAAAGTTTAAGTGTGGCTCAGCGTAATACTGTCCTTTTTGTTTTAGGAGTAACGCTTGAATATCTGTAATAGCAAGGCGCTCACCTTCTTCTGGATAAGTTACAAAATACTCACCTATGGCATTGCTAGGTAAATGTTGAACATCAATACTGGCAGAAAAGGAAACAAATGAAAAAAAAGTTAGGGAAAAAACAAAAAATACAACTAAAGAATTAACTAAAAAATTAACGGCATTGTTATCTAAATAGAGAGAAGAAAAAAGCATTTTCACAAATAAACCCTATTATTTTAATGATTACATTTATTTATCTTAGGATTTTTATTTAAATAATGAAAGAGATCGTTTTTAGGATCGGGTGACTAAGAAAAAGCTCTTATTGTGGTTTAGTTATAAAGAGATGATATTAGATATGACTCTTAAAGTACTTAATCAGATGGGTTTTCTATAAACTTGGGCGAACAGTAAATAATATGAGGTGAAGTGGTTTATGCTATTGCACAGAATAAGGGCATGTTACTTAGACCGCTTGGTCTTGTTGTTTGAGCAAACATAACATTTCTATAAAATTTTGAGCTTCTTTTAAACTGCCAAAACGGCCAATAGCATCTTCTTCAGGATCTACCACTTCGTAAGAAGTTCTGATGACATCGTTACCTTTGTTTACTGAGTCGACTTGAACCAAGTTGAAACCAGATTGTGTTACTAGTGTTTTTCTGTCTTTCATAAGCAACTCCAGGGGCAAAACGTAATCAGTTCACTTTAGTGTAAGCAACTATATGGACAATGTTGTTATACCTTTTGTATTAATTAAGATTAACTTCTAATAAAAGAATTAACACCGTCGCTGTACCCTAGGGCAAACGCTTGATGAATGCTCTTGTAATGGCCATCTGAACTTGCATGTGAATCACCTAAACTTTCAATATCCAAACTAATGAACTTCTGTAGCAGTGAGCCTTGTTGATACCCAGAGTTATATGCGCATTGGCAACACTTATGTGCTCCTTTAACATGCATTTGATGTTCTGCTAAGTTTGAGAGTATGCTTTCATCAATTGTTCTTGGATGAGCCTGATTGCATGACAATGAGTCATTCATATTTATTACCTTTAATCCATGCGTCCCAGTGCTTATTTCAAGCGCTGACATCCTATCAACCCCCTGCCTTAATCCAAGATTTTATTTATAAGTTAAGTCGAAATCTGGTGATAGCATTGCATGCATTATTTTGCCTTTTTCCTCCTAAAATATGACTATCTTCAGGATGGATGTTATTTTCTAGCCTCTGTAAACTATCCCACAATTAAATATCAAAGAACATTACACGACATTACAACAGCACTGACATTGTTCCGACATTGCACAAATAAACTAATTTATTCCACAAACATTGCTTAAAAAATGACACCCCATTACAAAAACAAAACAAGGTTTTTTTTATGGGTAATTTTCACTTAGACCAAAAACAGACAATAAGCAATTATTAAACAAGAACTTATTAAGCAGGAAAACATTGAAATATAAGATAAATAGCAGTATTAACTAGACTGTAATTGACTGTCATGGTTTGAGAGGCCGCAAACCTTTAAATTTACCTCAGCTTTTAAGCAACTAATACCTTTAGACAGAAAATTTAAACAACAAATTTAGACACTATCTAGGCACACACCTAGATACAAGAAACAAATTAACCGCAAGTATTACTTTTAGCAAGAATACTTATCATCAAATGCAGTAGGAAGTATCATGAACAAATTTATTAACGTTTTATCAGTAATCTTAGTTTTATCAAGTAGTGTTTTTTTATCTAACGCCAATGCAGCCAAGATAGCTAATACAGTGAAAGACACTAACCCTACTGAAATGTTAATCAACCTTGCAGAATCTAACCCAACGTTGGTTGACCGATTAAATGATATTGCGTTGACAGATGAAAAGCTACTTACTCAAATATTGAAAATGGCAGAGTCAGATCCTGTAAAACTAAAAGGACTATTAGACTTAGAAGAAAGAAATCAAAACATGTTTTGGATGATAGCGAATATTTATAATGCGCAATCAAGTAAGAAGATTCAATCAGCAGAAGATTTACCAATGTCGACGTTTGGAATAATCAGTGACGGCACTATTAATAGGTAAGAGTAGTTAACTAACAAAGTTAACTTGAACAACGACCTGCATTATCATATTCTGCCATTAAGTTTTGAAACTGCTGATCTGTGCATAAATCGTCAAACCAAGGAAGGTTAAACCAAACGACACCAATATTATTATTTAATGCTGCTTTGACATGATGAACAGCAGAAGCCTCTTCTTTTAACAAGCTATAAACAATGGCTGAACTATAAGATACCTCGCCATTTTCAGGAGCTAAAGTTTGCGCTTTACTTAATGCAGCTATCGCCAAGTTAGCCTGCTTTAGTTGACTATAAGCTTGTGCTAAACCCAGTAAGTATTTAACCTCACTTTCTCCAACTAAAATAGTAACTACTTGCTCATAATAAGGTAATGCTATTTCCTTATTACCCATCATCATTTCTATATCGGCTAAATTCAATAAATTCATAGGATGTTTAGGGTTTTGTTTCAATGCTATTTTGGCAACCTCTAAAGATTTTTGGTATTGCTTATTTAAGCCATAAGCTAGACTTAAGTTAGTTAAATCTTTAGCATTATTTAGACTTTCGACTATTCTCTCATACGCTCTAATAGCCAAAACAAGCCGACCTTGCAGTAACCAGATATTTGCCTGTAAACGTATTGCTTTATAATTATCAGGAACAATTGCAAGTATTTTATTCAATGCTTCTTCAGCTTCTTTTAAGGCTCCCATACGCCAATAACTAAAAGCAATGTTATATAATAAATAAGAGCTAGGACGTAGTTTAAAAGCCTTAGAATACGAATCAGCCGCTTGTTGGTATTGCCCTGTGTTAAAGAACATAAATGCTTCCAAGCCTAGAATAGTTAAGTCATCAGCACCTCTTTTTTTCACTTCAGCAATTTGTAGCCTTGCTTCTTTCATATCCCCTCTATCAGAGGCCAACCAAAATCTATCTACCGCTTCAAAAACACTGTAACGATATTCAGGTGGAGAACTTTGTAATAGGTTGTCTAATTGCTGAAGATATTTTTTATCTTTTGAATCCCAATATAAATCTAATGCAGTATCTCGATACAAAGCATAAGCGGCATATAAATAAGGCGAACGTGCCAATAAAGTATCTAACTGATCTAAACTCTCAGCACTAGAATTACCATGACCTTTAATTTGGCTGTAGAGTTCAATGTAATCACGAAAATCGTCTTTATTTAAGGGCCTTTGTACTAAACCTGATTGGTTTACCTCAGAGTGATCAGGAAAAAGTGAAGCAAACTGGGTTTGGCTGGTACTAAAAATCGCATTAAATTCGTCGATGGGTGCTAACCAATTTTTCTCAGCTTTCACTAATAGTCGTTCAGCATTATTTACTTTAGCAACTAAGCGTGAAAAGCTCACTTTACAGCGATTATTGTCACATTCTAGTGCCGTTGAAATAATGTCTGAAGCACCTGTGGCTTGCCTTAGTTTGTTCAAGTCATCAGGATATTCTTTGGTAATGGCGTTCACTTCGCGTTGCGAGATTAAATACATATTTTTAGTATTTATCACTGCTTGTCTAAGCGCATCTTCCACTGCTGAAATAACTAAATCTTGCTGCATAGCGACAATTTTTGAGTTTTCAGTGAGGGTCGGCTTTAAAATAACAACTTGCTTAGTTTCAGGCTCTGGCTTGCTATAAAACCAAACAGCCAATACGACAACAACTACGGTTAAACCTAAGCTTGCGAATTTATTAGTAGGTTTTTGAAACCATTTGGGTTCTTTAGTTTTCAGGCCCTCTTGTTGCTGAGGTGCTTGAGTATACTGCTCAGTAGCAAAAGGTTGAGTGCTTGAAAAAGGTGAAGTATTTGATAACGGTAGCGTACTCGCTAATGGCTGAGTACTTGCCAGATGAGATAAGTTATTACCAAGTGGTACTGTCTCTTCTTCACTTATCGCTGCTTGCATTAACGCGGTTCTAATATGCTTTAAACGATTTTCTATTGCGTTGGCGGTTAATGTTCTTTGCTCAAGCGGCTTAACTAGCATTTCCATTAATAAGTCTGTTAACGCAGCTGGCGCGTTTAACATTAAGTTTTTGGCATGCTCAGGTGTGTATTCACATATTCTTTTGGCAATATCTGTTGCTGAGCCGCCATTATTCCCATAAGCAAAAGGATGACTACCCACCATGAGCTGGTAACCAAGAATACCCAGCGAGAATATATCGGTTCGATAATCGACCGCTTGCCGCATTATTTGTTCTGGCGACATAAATAGTAAGCTGCCGAATTGTACCTGCTCACTCTTATCGTCATCTTTAGTATCAGAATTTTCACTAGGGGCTAAACAAGCGATGCCAAAATCGGTAATTTTGAGCTGGCCTTGATCATCAACCAATATATTGCTTGGCTTTAAATCACAATGAATCACACCGTTTTTATGAGCAGCAGCTAAACCCGCGGAAATTTGCTGCAATAAATCCAGCTTTTGTACCAGTGTAGTGTAGGCTTCAAGCTGAAATTGCGTCAGCGTTTTACTGTTGAAATATTCCATAACCAAGGAGATATGATCACCTTCATCATGGACATTATAAATTTGGATAATATTTGAATGGTTCACACGCGCTAATAAACGTGCTTCTTGCAGGGCAAGATTAACCTCACCTTCTTTAGCCTGGTAAGTTAATTCTTTAATAGCAACTTGTCGCTGTAATTGGTTGTCTTGGGCTAGGTAAACCTTACCCATTCCACCTTCACCTAGTAACCTTACACGGCTGTAATGCGGTAATTTGTTATCCATGTAATACCGTAAGGGATACTTTATCTTGACCGCGGTTAACGATCAGCTCATTACCTTTATAAATACGATAGAAAACGCCGGCAAAGCGTATTTTTTTACCTTTACGCTCTATAAGTTCATCACCATCACAAGCGCCATCAAGCACATCTCTAAATTGCTGTTTAGCACGGCAAACATGGGTATTAAACAGTGTTATTTCATAACCTAGTTCTTTGATTAACGTTTCAGGTAAGCGCCAGCCTTGATTGTCGGCATCGATGCCTTGCTGAGCATCTTCATCGCGATGTCGAGCCAAACTCAAGGTTAGATAATGGTGTGCTTTATTTGCTAAAGAAAATTTCTCATCGTCTGTGGTCACAGTCAACTCGGTACTCTCTTCATCTAGACTCAAGTTAAAGCGATATTTTATTTGATCAACAGATAATTTAGTTTTAGCCATCAATACGGTATTTTCAGTTAATGGCGTTAATTTTAATTGCCATTTCTGGTCAGCAAAAAAGAGTAAATCTGAATCTGCCACAGGGAAAGCACTACCGTCGGTATCAACGAGGAATTCTTTATACCACTGGTCTTTACTCGGTACATAAAACAAAGCAATTTCAGGGTTTTGTTCTGAAGGCAATAAGTTACCATCAGATAAAATAATTGGTGATTGTGCTGCTGGCTTACCCGATTGGTCAAGAGGCATTAACATATTTTGAGGGGGGTTCAGATCTTCTATTGAGATGCCGTGGCTTTCACCCGAAGCGAAAAACACTTTATCACCCACTTTAAGTTTATGCGGACTATCTTTTACTAATTTTTGATTATTTACCCAAGTCCCATTATTACTTATGTCTCGAATAAACCATTGGTTACTGGTCCATTCTACCACAGCATGTATTCTTGATACTTCCTGCGCATTAATGACAGTATCAACATTGGTCGGCGAACGGCCAAAACAATGACAGGCATTCAAATAACTTAATGCTTTGTTTTCATTATTAAGATCTAAAATAGCGGCCATAGAATTATTGATACTTTAAGTTATTACGCGTATGCGAAATGCATTGAAAGAATGATTGTATATAAATATAAGTAACTCTACTAGTGAAGATGATAAGTTCTCTTCTGTTTTCATAGTCATAACACAGAGCTTTGACTGGCTAAGCGTTCCTGAAGTTATTACTCTACCTATACTATCTCTATATAAACTATTGTTAAACAAAACATTAAATATAAAACAGCTCGAGTAATTAAAATATATTTTTTTAAAACGCCTAACCTATACTACAACAGCAATAAGAGGTTAAGAAATCTTTGCTAACACTTTGTTATTATTAACAACAATGCATCCACCTAAAAACACTAGCATAGCGAATTTCAAACAAGTGTTTACTTTAAGTTCCAAAAACAATGGCCAAGCTAACAAAATTGCTGCCTACATCAATATTTATCACAACTTTCCTGCTACAATTGCACTATCTCAGTTGTAACTTCATATTGACTTTATCATGACTAAAAAAGAGCTCACCATACGAGAGAAAACCATTTTCGACGGGGTTTTCACTAAATATTTTTTAAAATTCATTTTCGCTACCTGGTTTAAACTTGCTGGCTGGAAGCTTTGCAAAACTGCCCCTGAAGGGGCTGGTGTGGCGATTGCCGCGCCTCATACCTCTAATTGGGACTTTGTTTACGCCCTTGGCGCAGCAATTTTACAAGACGTTAAAATTTATTTTTCGGTAAAAGACAGCTTATGTAGAGTACCCGTTTTAGGCACTTGGATGATGTATCTTGGCGCTATTCCAATTAATCGCTCAGCAAAAGGTGTTGGCCAAGTTGAGCAAATCAAAGCCTTTATTAATAGCCAAAAGTTAAATAGAGTATTTTTCTTGTTTACGCCAGAGGGAACTCGTGGCCCTGTACCTAAATGGAAAACGGGCTTTTACCATGTTGCTCAGGGTTGTGATTTACCAATATTTTTAGCTAAAGTAGATTACTTAAGTAAAGAAGCCGGCGTTTTTCATACCTTTAGCTTAACTGAAAATAAAGAAAGCGATATTAAAGCTATTCAAGCTTCTTATGAAACTGTTCAAGGTAAATTTCCGTTAGATCAGTATCCTACCTATACAGGACGCATGCCAAAAATATCTGAAAAAGAAGCGAAAATTATTAAAGCTATGTATTCCTTTAAAGGAGTCGCCACTAAGGTTGAAATTACTGCCAAAGCAAAACTAGGTGAGTTATCAAACACTATGCTGGATTACTTAATTGATAAAGGTCTATTAGAAAAGAGTATATGTAGTACTAAAGATGGCGAGCCAGCTTACCAATTAACTTTTGCTGGTAGAGGTTGCTTTTTACATTTATCACCGACGGTTTAATAAATCCACTTGGTGCTGTTTTAGGCATTAATCATGAATATAGGCCCATAGTTATACAATCATTATACTAACTATGGGGCTTTCATCTCACTCAATGAATAACAAGATATTGCTCGGTAGCTCTTAAATAATAACTTTTTCTGAACAAAAGCTATTCATTAAAAATCCATTTTATCGCTTCAGGAAATCGCTTAGACCAATCAAGCTCACAATGTCTGCCTAAGTCATCTTTCACTAATTTGAGGTTTTTCTCAGTAACACCGCTTTCAAGTAACAACTTATGTAAAAAATCAACTTCCTTATAAGTACCGTATTCATCTTTTCCCATATCAACATAGATTTTTACACTATCCATTTTTTTCTTATTTTTTAAAGCTTCAAAAAGTACACTATTTCCAGCCATATTTTCTACAGCTAATGCAGGGGAAAACGCAGCAACAAAACCAAAAATATCAGAATACTCCATAGCCCCGTATAATGCCATTAAGCCACCAAGAGAGCTGCCTGCTAATCCTGTTGAAGTGCTTTCTTCTTTCGTTCGATAATTTTTATCAATGAATGGCTTTAAAGAATCTTTAATGAAAGTAATCGTTTTGTTCCCTTCACCTATTTCTTCAATTTGTGTATCCCTGCTTTTATAATCCCATGGATTGTACTCATTCCATCTACGTGGGCCATTAGCAATAGCAACAACAATGAATTCATTCAATTCACCTTTTAATATTAAGTTTTCAAGGCTTTCATCGACATGCCATTCATCGCCATATGCAGTTGAATCGTCAAAGATATTTTGACCATCAAACATATACAGCACGGGGTAGCTTTGCTGTGTATTTTCTTTGTAATAAGGTGGGAAATATATGCTTACATCCGTCACTCTATTGAGTTGCGGCATAGCAAATTTTTCAATTGTTTGCACATGGCCAGTAATGGTTTTAGCTGCTAATTTGGTCGGTATTTCATCCTTCCACGCAGGGATTTTAACTTTTATTTGGTGAACGCTATCATTTTTTTCATGTATAAAATCGCAAAGAGAGTTGCCTGTTTTACGGCTAGGCAAACTTTTCCAGTCACTATTCCTAACAAAGTTAAAGAATATATCTTGTTGAATATTGGGTAAGTCTGTTACTAATTTACCTTCCGTATATTTGAGTAAATAAGCCTCACTACCCGATAAAGCCCAATTATTAAAATTACCAACGATATGAACAGTATCTTTAGCATTATAATTATTCGGAGGGGTGACAATAATAGATAACTTATCGTCACTCTCTACAACCCTTGAGTAAGCTGATGTTAGTACCAACATCAGCAGTAAAATAAGAGAAAGATTAACTTTCATTTTAATTTTTTTATTCACAATTGAAGTTTCACTTTCTCTTAGTTAAATTTAACAAACACAACACTTGATAATGGTGGGACACTAAAACCTTTAGTTGTCACTTTTGCTTGTTTAACCACTTCATCAGCCCCCATCTTCTGGATTGGATGTAATTGATACCTCTCATTACTGCTAAACTCATAGCTAACCGTCTGTGTTTTATCACTGGTATTAAAGATAACCACCAAACTTTGATAGTTACTATCAACTGGCTTGCCAGCGTTATCATCAATCTTCATGGCTATCAAACCAAGCTGTTGCTTTTCCCCTTCCTTCTGCTCAGGCACTGAAGCGTTAAGGAAGCTCACTTTATCAATAATACTCTGTTCGTTAGTCAATCTAAATAATGGGCTACTCATTCGTATCGCTAACATTTCGGTAAATACAGCACTAGAAAGCTGTATTTGCGCGGCATTGACCTGATCACGACCTTGATGACCTGCTTGTACTTGTTTGATCAAAGGCCAATTCGCTTGGTCCTTTTCTGCGGGTGGTAAGCCAACATTATAAAAATTATCTTGCTTGGAAAAATCAATACGGTTGAACCAGTCACCGTAATCATAACTGTCTCGAAGAAATGACTTAGAGCGCATAAACTCTGAGCCCATGTGAATAAAAGGAATACCTTGAGCGAATAAAGCGAAAGACAAGCTTTGTAAGTGCATTCTCACTCGGTCTTTTGTTGATACGTCAAATGCTAAGCGGTATTGACTGTTATCCCACAGCGTTTGATTATCATGTTTAGAAACATAATTGATGGTGTCCGCTGGGTCTAAGGCATATCCCGTTGGCTGATCACCATAAGCAATATCTTTTCCTAATACTTTTTGTCCATTGATAGTTCTTAAAGGGAAGTTAATCAAATTACCTGCTAAGCCGATACGTAATTGATCCATACGCAAGATATATTCGGCATTAAGTTGCTCTTCATCAAGCTGTTTATTATTGGGAAAGGTTAAGAGGCCATTACCAACACCCTGAGAATCTCGAGTATTATTACCACCGCCACGCACGGCGTCACGTAATCTATCTGAAAAAGTCCCTATTTCGCTGCCACCTAGCTCTAACTGGCTGGCTTGAACAAATTGGCTATTACTCGCCACTTCACCAAAATTCCAGCCCTCACCGTAAAAGTAAGTATCGCTGTCTACTTTACGCACTGCTTCACGTGCCGCTAACATCGCATCTTTTGGTTGATGGCCCATTAAATCAAAGCGAAAACCATCAATTTTATAGTCGCGCGCCCAAACAACTAATGAGTCTGTCATCAATTTTGCCATCATTACACGCTCTGTCGCGGTATTATCACAACAAGTAGATTGCTCAATCGCGCCTGTTAGCGGGTGTAATCTGTGATAATAATTGGGTACTATCTTATCTAAAACTGCATTGCTCTCTAATCCCGCTTGGTGAGTATGGTTATAAACCACATCCATAATCACTCGAAACCCCATGTCATGCAGGCTTTGAACCATCTCTCTAAATTCTACTAAACGTGATACACCTTTAGCATCAACTGCGTAACTGCCTTCTGGTACTGTGTAATGAAAAGGGTCATAACCCCAGTTGTAGTTGTCATATTCACGTAATTCGCTAACCAATTGCTGTGCTTTTTCTCCTTCTACGGCATAACTTTGTAATAATGCTCTAATTGACTGTTTTTCATCGTAAGGTTGCTGACAGATACTAGAATTGGGTGTAATGCTGCAAACCTTAGCTAAATTGTCATCTATATCTAAGTGCTGTGATTCATCTTCATTAACCGTGGCAATATCGAATGTCGGCAACAAGTGAATATTATTTAGCCCTGCCGCTTGCAGTGCTTTTAAGTGTTCAATACCATCAGATTCTTTTTCGCTAAACGCTTTATATTTACCTTTAAATTTTGCATCACTTAAGCGTTGTTCGTTCGAGCTAAAATCACGAATATGTGTTTCATAAAAAACATTATCTTCAACATTTTTTACTGTAGGGATTTTATGGTTATTCCAGTTAGCTGGCTGAGTGATAGCATCGTTCAAATTAACTACTTGTGAGTATTCACTATTGACCGACAAGCTTAAAGAGTATGGGTCAGTCACTGATAAAGACTCAATTTGTTTTGAAGCTGGATGGTATACATTCACTTGATATTTATAATAAGCGTAAGTGGCACTTTTACTTGCTTGTACCTGCCAAACGCCGGTATTGCTGTCTTCGACCATAGGCAGATTATCGCCAGTAATGGCTTGAAGGTTATCATCAAATAGTTGCACTGAAACTGTTTGCGCTGTTGGTGCCCACAGCTTGAAGCTAACACCGTCAGTGGTAACAACTGAGCCTAAATCATTGACTTCATCAGCATCATTTTTCCCTTGGGTATAAAGTGCATCAATAACGGCCCCTGTTTGTAAATAGGCTACTTTTATAGCTTGTTTATTTGAAGCTACCGCGACAACAATGACTTGTTGCTTTAACCATTGCTTGCTCTGTTCTGGCGTTAACTTAACTTGGTATGCTTGAAAATCACTTAAATGAGGAAAGCTTGCTGCCAATTTGTCAGGAAAACTAACAGCAACTAAATCAATGCTATTAAAGCCTGCTGACTTTTTACTCAACAGTTGATATTGATCGTGGTTAGCTGACTTTGGCAAAACTATTATTTGTGCTGTTAACCAATGTGCCGAATGATCATTTGGTAACTTAGCTAAGTCTTCAGCAGTAAACATGCTGGTTTCAAAGGTATTCAGCGGAGCTTCGACAATAGTGGCCTGTTGCTCTGCTTGAGTTGTTTTACTGCCATCATCACAAGCCGTGACTAATAAAGAAGCTGATAAAGCAATATAAAGGGCGCTATTAATGGGTAAGTTAGCGAAAGAAAAAGCGGGTATGTTCATAAGAGGCAAGCCGTTAAAATTGTTATGGATAATAACTTACTCGCTCAGCCATTATATAAACACTGATTTTGCCTAATTGCATACGTATTCAGTACGTTCAATCATTTTTAAGCACCTCTGATTGTAGCTAACATTCCAAATTTTTTACTAATTAGTGGTAATAAAAAAGGCTTGCTGATTTGATTCAACAAGCCTTTCTACTTAATCTTTAAGCAGCTTAAGGTCTACTTTATCTAGGTATTATTTGGCTGCAATGAGTGACACCTTTTACTGACACTGTTGAATAACTAACGTGCCAACATTAGCGCCTTGCGCTGGATTAGCCTCATTAAGTGTTAACAAGAAGCTGTAAGTTCCTGCTGATAAGGTAGCGGTATTGTTATCTGTACCTGCACCATTATAAGCAACCGAATAACTTACACCGACAGCTAAACTTTCAGAGCTTATCTCTGTGCTGCCTTCTGCCTGAGCCCATAGTTGTGTTGCCCAATCACCATCATCTGAAGCCAGCTTAAATTGCATGTCTCCATCAAATTCAGCCACAGCTTGATATTTATTATCACCTTTATAATGTAGGCGATAAGCTTCATCAGCACCCCAACCAGAATGATCTCCTTTAACATAAAGTTGACCACCGCCAGCAATAGCAAAAGGAATAACATCAATAGAGTCAATGAGTGCAGCACAGTCAAAGGTTGGTGCAACACTGGTTATGGTAATCCCTGGAGTTTCGCTACTGGCATCAAATTTAAAGGTATATAAACCATCACTTTCAACGGTAAAAGTCATATTACCACTATCATCACTTACCGCAATTGAGCCTGGAGTAAAGCTAACGTCGTTAAAACCTAAATTGACATTAGCCCAATCAGCATCAGCAAATTTAAAGGTTTGTTGACCAGCAGCTAGCGTGATTTCAAGACTATAAATATCATTTTCTTGATAAACAAAACTTTCGTGCTCAGTTAAACCGTCATTGCCCCAGTTATTCATACTACCGCGCAAGTAGATAACGGTATTGCCATATGGCGCGACGTCAGGAGCATCACGTGTAATGCCCGCAGCTAAACCAGTACCTTGGCTAACACCTTGAGGTTTAACAAATACAGCTGTTGTTAAGGCAGGTACGGTAAATGTACCGTCGCTAGCCCCTTCACCACCCTCAACAGTAAAGCTTGCCATTTGCACAGCACTATCGATTGAAGATTGCTGTACGCTGTGTAATTCAAAGCCGTTGGCGGTAGCAATAGTATGAGACTGCTCTGTACTTGAACCATTAATAATAACCACAATAGCATCGTGATTAGGGTCTAAATCAGTTAATTGAAAAGGGCTACCGCTACCATCATCAATACTCATAACAATCAAACCTTGGGTTTGGTTTGCGCCTGTATTGTGAAAACCAACACGATCATAAACATCCTGTGCAGTCGTTAATCTAAATAACTTAGAGCTATTACGAATGCTTAAGAACTCAGTAAAGACATCACTAGCAAACTCAATATCATTCATGTGCACTTGTGCTTCACTGTTGGCATTTAGACTTATCATTTCCTGCCACTTAGCTTCATTGTCTTCAGCTAAAGGTAAACCTTTGTACCAGTTATTATCACTTTTAGTAAAATCAACTTTGTTAAACCAATCACCGGCATCATAGGTATTTCGGTCCATTGATTTAGAGCGGATAAAGTCTCCACCGAGTTGAAAAAATGGAATACCTTGGCTTAATAACCCCATAGTCGCGGCAATATTTTGTGCCCTTACACGATCAGTTACCGACATATCCGTTGCTAAGCCATATTGCAGTTGATCCCATAGAGTTTCATTATCATGTTTTGAAACATAGTTAATAATATCAGCTGGATCTTGCGCATAAGAAGATTGAGAGAAGTTTTTGCCTGATTTAGTACGACCACTTTTATCTTGCAGTTGATAATCAGCTAAGGTGCCAGCAAGACCTAAGCGCATAGTATCTTGTGCAGAAAAGTTATTTTCTATGCCGAAAAGGCTAGCTCCTCGGATAGTATCGCGTGATCGGTCGTTGAACGTACCGACTTGTGTACCAGCCATATTGTTTTGTTGTGCTTGTATATAACCTTGCTCTGAACGTGTCCAACCTTCACCATAAAAGTAGTTATCATCATCAATTGCTTGTACAGCAGTACGTGCACTAAGAATAGAGTCAACAGAATTATTACTCATAATATCAAAACGGAAACCATCAAACTTATAATGCTGAGTCCACATCACTAAAGAGTCACTCATTAGCTTATCCATCATTTGATGTTCAGGGGCGGTATCTTGACAACAGGTTTCAGTAAGCACATTACCACTGGTTAAATCACGACGATGGTAATAACCCGGTACCACTTTATCGAGTACTGAATGATCATATAAACCTGATGAATTGGTATGGTTATAGACCACATCGAGTACCACACGCAAGCCAATTTCATGCAATGCTTGGTTCATAGCACGCATTTCAATAATTCGAGCAATGCCATCAGCATCTGAAGCATAACTGCCATCAGGTGTGGAGAAGTGTTTAGGGTCATAACCCCAATTAAAACTATCTAAACCACGCATTGACTGTGTTAAAGCTTGTGCATCAGTAGAGCTGGCATCATAACTTTCAAATACAGATAACAAGGTGCTTGCATCATCTTCAATTCCACATACAGGCGCAGAGCTATTTACAGCACATAAATCAGCCACTGTATCGGTAATATTAACGCGTGTGCTTTCATCCTCATTAATACTGGCAATATCATTAGCAGGTAGTAATTGAAAATGGGTTAAACCCGCGGTAACCAAGGCTTTCAAGTGCATCACTGGCACAGAGTTTTCTTCGGTGAAAGCTAAATAATTTCCGCGATTCTCTTCACTGGTACTTGCATCTAGAATACTAAAGTCTCGAATATGACCTTCATAAATTACTGCATCTTCAGGATCGTTTATTGTTGGAGTATTATGATCATCCCAACCAGCAGGCTTCAAATCGGCATCCGTTAAGTTAACAAATTGTGAGAAGTCACCATTGGTTGATAGCGATACTGAGTATGGGTCAGTTGTCTCAATCGTTTCAAAAGCTAAATTTTGATGATGATACACAGTTAATTCATAGCGATAGAATAAACGATCATTGCTTATAGGTGTCGTAATTGACCAAATACCGGTGGCACTGTCAGAGGCCATAACTTCAGTTGTTTGCAACTCTTTAGCACTGTTGTAAATTTTTAAGCTAACTTGCTGTGCTGTTGGAGCCCAAACATTTGCACTAATATCATTGCCGTTATAGGTTAAACCAAGCGATGCTTCATCAGCATCATTCTCGCCTTGAGTATAGAGAGCATCAATAACACGCGGTGTTTGCACGTAGGTTGCCGCAAGAAGCACATCTTCACTATCATAAGCAATTGCAAGTAACTTGCCTTTGAGCATTGCTTTAGCTGTATCATTTTGTGAACTTGTTGAGATGAAAGTTGTTTGCGCACTATAACGCGGCATACCTAACGCTTGCGCAGCGTTATCACTTTCAGCGATAAATTCAATATAGTTATCACCAATAATACCCGACTCTGTGTCATAGGCTAAATCATCAACATCGCTACTATAAATGCGGACTTTAGCCACATCGGCATTATCGACTTGCCAAAAAACAGTATCAATTGCTGCCCAATGCGCAGCAGTATTAGCAATAAATGCGCCTTCTGGATATAAAGTGGCGCTACTGTAAAGTTCGCTAAATCCTGATAATGCCCAGAACATACGATCGCCAGTTAAATCAACTTGCAAGTCACCACCGATATCTTTGTCATCGCCTTTGTGCACGATAAAGTTTGCGCAATCAGCATGTGCAACGCTTAACTCAAGCAACCAATAAGCGCCGTAGTTAGGGTCTATGCCTGTTTGAACTTGGCCTGTTTGCCAATCGGTTCCTTCACCTGCTCCTAATTCTGCATAAGCATTACAGCTTTCGTTATTCCATAAGTGTAATACCCAGCCATAGTAGTCGTTGTCTGGGCGGTTATAATAAATGACTAATTGGTTTTCCTCCGCAGTAGTTGTTGGTATAGGCAGCGTATCAACTACAGGGATTGGTGTTGGGGTGGGTATCTCAGTTGTTTCACTACCGCCCTCACAGGCAAGCAAACCTCCTGAAATAAACGTAAGAAGTAAAACATCTCTTAAGCTTTTTATTAAAATCAAAACTATTTCCTTTTATTGTTTTTTAGTTTCTCTTTTAACCTAAAGACTTGTTTATTTTTAAAACAGTCGTTGCATACGTATTCAATGCTTATTGAGGACATGACCGACCTCTGAATACGTATGCAACCTCTATTCATCTGCAATTTGCCCCTTTATATTAATGTTGTTTACAAATAATAACGAATTAATACACATGAACTACATAACGATATAACGACAATACAAAACACAAGCAATATAATTATTAGGCTAAAAGGAAGTTAGCTAATAAAATTAATCAAGGATGGCTAGGGGAGAATATTCAATGCTACATTTTAAACCAAGTAAACTGACACTAGCACTACTTTCAAGTGGCTTAATGGCATTAAGCACTGCAAGTTTTGCGGCCGAAGAAGCTAAAGCAAGCGATAAAACAGCTGAAGAAGATGTTGAAGTCATTCAAGTAACTGGCTTTCGTAAGAGTATCGTTGAGTCAATTAACTTAAAGCGCTATTCATCAAATGTTGTTGAAGCCATTTCGGCTGAAGACATTGGTAAATTACCAGACTCTTCAATTGCTGAATCTATTGCACGTTTACCTGGTCTTGCTGCACAACGTATTGACGGCCGTGCCAGTAAAGTAAGTATTCGTGGTTTTGGTGAAAATGAAAGTGGCACTACCTTAAATGGTCGTGAACAAGTGTCTATCGGTGATAACCGTGGCGTTGAATTTGATTTATACCCTTCTGAAATTATGAGCGGCGTTACCGTTTATAAAACACCAAATGCCAGCCTTGAAGGCGAAGGCATTGCCGGTGTTATCGATTTACAAACTATTAAACCGCTTAACCAAGATGGTCGTGTTATCCAGTTTAACGGTACCTATGAAAAAACAAGTTTTGATAAATTAAACCCTGATGGTGATGATGCTGGCTTAAAAGGCACCTTCTTCTATATGGATCAGTTTGCTGATGATACATTAGGTGTTGCTTTTGCTTACACCACCATGACATCACCAAACCAAGAAAAACGTTGGAACTCATGGGGCTACCCGACATTCACTTATGAAGATGGCTCTGAAGGCTCTATTTTAGGTGGTGCCAAGCCATTTGTTCGTTCTTCTACCTTAGATCGTGACTCAGCTATGTTAGTGATAGAAGCTGCGCCAAGAGATGACATGAAGATGACTTTTGATGCGCTTTATGTTGATTTCCTAGATACTAAAATTTTACGTGGTATCGAAGTACCATTCGCATGGGGTCAAGGTTCAATCTCTGGCGATACAGCCACTATTGACCCTGAAACTGGTTTTGTAACTAGCGCTATTACTCAAGATCAACGTGTTGTAGTACGTAATGATTACGAAGAACGTGATGCACAGTTAATGTCATTTGGTTTTAATACTAACTGGGCAGTAAGCGATAACTGGATGTTAGACTTTGATGTAAGTTATTCAAAAGTTGAACGTGATGTTTACAGTGTTGAAAGTTACTCAGGTACCGGTCGTGGTGATAGCCGTGGCGCAGCTGATGATTTAGGTTATACCTTTGATTCAGGTAATACTGGCGCTACTTTCACTCACGGATTAGACTATAGTGATTACAACCTAATTCAATTAGGCGGCCCGTTAAGTTGGGGTTGGAGTGGCGCATTAAATGATGCACACAACATTACTGGTACAGAATACGAAAACCAAGCGCAAGATGGTTTCATTAACACCCCGAATATTGATGATGAACTAATGTCATTAAAATTTGCTGCAAGTCAGGAAATTGATTCAAACTTTATCACTGATATTACTTACGGTGTTTCTTACCGTGAACGTGAAAAAACTAAAAAGTCTGAAGGTTATTTCATGACCCTAAGCAGCTTTAGTTACCCTGATAACCCGGGCATGCAATCAGTACCAGAAGAGTATCGTTTAGGCAGCGCTAATTTAGACTTTATTGGTATGGGCGACATGATCGCTTACGATACTATGGGTTTAATTAACGATGGATATTATAGCCTTTTACAAGAAAGCTTAACTAACCCAACCCATGCAACTAAGTCTTGGACTGTAAATGAAAAAGTAATGTCTGCATTTGTACAAGCTGAAATTTCTACTGAGATTGCTGGAATGCCGTTAACAGGTAACTTTGGTGTTCGTTATGTTTATACTGACCAATCTTCACAGGGTAATGCTTTTAATACTGTTAATGGTTTAGTAGTAACTGAGCCAACTGATGTTAGCCATGACTATAATAACTTCTTGCCTAGCCTTAACTTATCAATGCAAATTGATGATAGCCAAACTTTACGTTTTGGCGTAGCACAAACAATTTCTCGCGCCCGTTTAGATGAAATGAACGCGTCATATAGTGCTAAATATAATCAACAACCTGATGAACAAGGTAACTTCTGGGAGATCGAAGGTGGCAATCCATCACTAGAGCCAAAAGAAGCACTTGGCATTGATTTATCTTACGAAAACTACTTTAGTGATGAAGGTTACTTCGCAGTAGCTCTTTTCCATAAAGATTTACAAAACTGGATTTTCGACGGTAGTTACGCTGTTGATATGACTGGTGTCGCAGACCCTTCAACAGGTGAATTACCACCAACAACTACGGGTACTGGTAAAGGTAAAGTAAATGGTGGTGACGGTACTCTTTGGGGTTACGAACTATCAGCAACCTTACCACTTAACATGTTATCAGAGCACCTTGATGGTTTTGGTATTATCGCAAGTTATACTGGTGTAGAGTCAGACATGAAAGACCAAAATGGTGATGACTATGAGTTACCAGGTTTATCTGAAAGTATCACTAGTGCTACTTTCTACTATGATAAAAATGGCTTCTCCGCACGTGCCAGCATGCGTAAGCGTGATGCATTTAAAGGTGATGTTTATGGTTTAGGTTTTAACACTGTGCAAGTAGACATTGTTGGTGAAACCATTGTAGATGCACAAATTGGTTATGACTTTGGTGAAGGTGGCTTTGAAAACTTAGAAGGTTTATCTATCTTCTTACAAGCTTATAACTTAACTGAAGAGCCGTTCACTTCATTGCAAGGTGATAACGCATTGCAAGTACGTGATTACCAAGATTACGGTAGCACTTACTTACTAGGCTTTAGCTATAAAATGTAATACATTTTAAGTTAACCGCTTTTAGTTAAGCTCTTAGAATAAAAGCCCTAGTGAACATGTGTTACTGGGGCTTTTTTATTTAACACTAACCATCAAAAATCAATCACGTAATTTTCGATGTATATTATCGAAAATACATTTTTATAGGAATAATGATGAGCCAGAATAAAAACCAAGATAAAATTCAAAATGTTGTTATTGTTGGCGGCGGCACCGCTGGTTGGATGTCAGCCTCATTATTTGCAAAGATTCTAGGTAAGTCCCTAAATATCACCTTAGTAGAATCTGACAAAATTGGCATTGTCGGTGTGGGAGAAGCAACCATTCCACCTATCGTAAATTTTAACAGTGCCATAGGTATTGATGAAAAAGCCTTTGTTAAAGCAACTCAAGGCACTATCAAACTGGGTATTGAATTTAACAACTGGTACCAAGAGGGTGACAGCTATATGCATGCCTTTGGCAATATAGGTAAAAAATTCCCTTTTTGTGAATTTCATCACTTTTGGTTACGCCAGCAGCAATTAGCAACATCTGAGAGCTCTAGCCCTGCTGACGGTAAAAGCTTTTGGGATTATTCCTTGAACTACCAAGCAGCTAAACAAAACAAGTTTGCCGCATTTAATAATATCCCCAATACCAATTTGCCTGGCCTTGCACACGCTTATCATTTTGATGCTGGCTTATACGCTAAATTCTTAGCAAAACATGCCCAAGGCATGGGAGTTAAGCGCATTGAAGGCACTATCACACAAGTACAGCAAAATCATGATTCTGGCTTTATTGAAAGCTTATTACTTGAAGATGGCTCCTGCATTACCGGTGATTTATTTATTGACTGTACTGGACTTGCGGCCCTACTCATTGAAAAAACCCTCAGTACTGGTTATGACGATTATTCACACTGGTTGCCTTGTGATCGTGCCATGGCTGTACCTTGTGAGAAAACGGACAATATTGAACCTTATACCCGATCAACTGCGCATAAGGCTGGCTGGCAATGGCGTATTCCACTTCAACATAGAACCGGTAACGGTTTAGTTTATGCCAGTAAACATATGACAGATGAAGAAGCCAAAGAGTTATTACTTAAAAATCTTGATGGCAAACCTTTGGCTGAGCCAAGAGTCATTCCTTTTCAGACAGGACGTCGCCGCAAACAATGGCATAAAAATGTTATTGCTATCGGTTTATCTAGCGGCTTCTTTGAGCCGCTCGAATCAACCAATATTCACCTGATTCAAACCGCTGCGATACGACTACTCAAGTTCTTCCCGCACAATGGTATTAACATAGAAGAAGTAGATGAATTTAACCGTCAATCGAAACAGGAAGCAGAAGGCATCCGAGATTTTATCATCTTGCATTACAAGTTAAATAATCGTGGTGATAGTGAGTTTTGGCGTACTTGCCAACGTATGGATGTACCTGAATCATTGCTAAATAAAATTGAGTTATTTAAAAAAACAGGTAAAGTCTTTTGCAAACCTGATGACTTGTTTACCGAGATTGCTTGGCAACAAGTGATGATAGGGCAAGGCAATATCCCTGAAGATCACCACCCGTTAGTTGATGCCTTATCAAAAGAACAACTAGATGATTTAATGGCTAACTTAAAAACCTTAATCAATCGTACGGTAGAAAACCTACCCAGCCATGATGAATTTTTGCAGTCGCTTTAAGTAAGCCCTGCTCATTAGAATAGTAATAAAGGTAAAACATGCAAAAAATAAAATTAAACTCATCAGACATTACTAGCTCACGCCTTATTTATGGTTGTATGCGTATCTCCGGTGATAATACTCCCGCAGATAAAACAAAAGGAAAATTAGCCCTTAGAGCTGCACTTGATGCGGGTTATAACCACTTTGATCATGCCGATATTTATGGCGGTGGACACTGTGAAAGCTTATTTGGTGAGTTATTAACAGAGCTTAAACACGAAACGCCAGCAATACGTGAACAGCTTATTATCACCTCTAAAGCAGGTATACGCTTTGAACCACAACGTTATGATTTTTCACCAGATTACCTAACAACAAGTGTCGAAAATTCACTTAAACGATTGAATGTTGACTACCTTGATATGTTTTTACTGCATCGCCCTGATTATTTGTTCAATGCAGAACAAGTAGCTCAGACTTTTCAGCAATTAAAAGCAAGCGGTAAAGTGAAACATTTTGGTGTCAGTAACTTTAGTCCGTCACAAGTAAGCTTATTGCAATCAGCTTTAGATGAACCATTACTGGTTAATCAAATTGAAATTAACATTCATAATATTAATAGCTTAACCGATGGCAGTTTAGATCAGTGTCAGCAGCTTGGCATTACGCCAATCGCTTGGTGCCCATTGGGTGGTGTCGCCTACCCAGCTTGGGGAAATACCTTTTCTACGGCTGATGAACAACGTATTGAAACTGAGTTAACAAGGCAAGCTGAGCAATATAACTGTTCACCTTGGCAACTTATATTAGCTTGGTTGTTAAAACATCCAGCCAATATCTGCCCTATCATTGGCTCAACCACGCCAGCTCGAATTGTTGCGGCGAAACAAGCCTTAGCGATTGATTATAATCATGCTGATTGGTATCGCTTGCTTGAAGCTAGAAATGGTTATCCGCAGCCCTAAATTCTCATCGGGTTTAGGTATAAATAACCCATCAACTACTTAGTATAAAGAGCGTAATTATTTACGCTCTTATCCCATAAACATAGCTACATACCGGCAAGGTATACTGGTCATCTACTGGTTTTAGTTCAATAAGTTCTATCTTACCAACGACATCTGAATCAATACTTTTGTGTATTTCATAATAGAAACGCCACGCTTTATTTGACGAGGTCAACTCAATGTACGGGTAACTTGTGATCTGCCAATTGCCTTTTAGTTGCTCATTTTCATTGTCATGCTTATTTGAGTATAAGAACTGGTAAGTTGCGTCACTTTTTAAGCTAAGCTTTATCGAGTTTTCACACTTTTTACTTTCATATTCATTGGCAAGGTCTTGCGCTGTGACTTGATCGTTTTTCATCAAGCCATCAGGCAGTAAAAGCAAGCCAACACTATTTTTAGTGTAATAATGATTACCAGCAAAAATAGGCTTCACGTCAGCAATAATCCAGCCCGATTGTTCAAGTGAATCGATTAAAAAATTAACACTATTTTCCCCTTCAATAAAGGGAGAATATAGTAATGTCGATTGCGCAATATCGTCAGGAAAAACAAGCGTATTATCCACTACATCAAAACCTAACGCCTCTAAATCATTAGTAACTCCCAGCGTTTGTTCTGTTGATAAATAACGCGTATAAAGATGAACTTTTGTTGAAGAACACGACAAAATAAAACAGCACACCAATAAAACACTTATCATCTTCATTTTATTAATCCCTTTGTTTGAAATAACTAACCTAGATAAAAATAACAATTGACAGTTAAGATTACAAGTGTAATCTATAGGTGTTGATTACATTTGTAATAGTTAATAATACCTAGAGTAATACCTAGACTAATACCTAGACTAATACCTAGAAAAGAAACCTGGAAATAATATGACTGAAATAAGCAATGCAGAATTTGAAGTATTAGAAGCCCTCTGGCAACACTACCCTGCTAGTGCGAACGATATCATTGCTAAACTGAATGAAAGTGGCAATAGCAATACTCATGGTACTGGAGAGGTAAATCAAGAAAAGCAGTGGCACGATAAAACGGTAAAAACATTACTCAATCGCCTCGTTAAAAAACAAGCAGTAGGCTTTGAAAAACAGCAACGCCATTATTTATATTCTCCTTTATTAGAGCGTGAAGCCTACACCTTAAAAGAGAGTAAAAGTTTAATCGAACGCATGTTCAGTGGAAAAATAGCGCCCTTAGTAGCAGGGTTTGCTAAGCAAAATGATTTGAATAAAGATGACATCAGCGCACTAAAATCATTGATTTCTGATTGGGAGAAAAATAATGATTAGCGCGTTAGTTAATTCATTATTGCCACTAACCATCTTATTATCGCTGATGTTACTTATCCGTCAGCCATTAAGAAAGAGCATGGATGCTAATACTGTGTATAACTTGTGGCTGGTTATTCCGTTAAGTTTAGTGCTTTATTTCTTGCCCTTACCATGGCAGAGCCTAAGCTGGTTAAGTATCAACGAATTCAGCAATCTTGAGTCACAAAATGGTTTGATTCAACGCTACCTTGTTTCGTCAAGTCAGACCATTAGCCAGCAATTATCAACGGAGAGTCTACTTGGCTTATGGCTTAGCAGTACTTGGATTTTAGGTTTTACTCTGCTTATTAGTTACTGGGGATTAACACAACATAATTATCGCAAAGCGTTAAAACTCGAATTATTACCGAATAGCAAACATCAACAACAAATCTTCGATAGTGATGCCAACACATTAATGCTTGCGCAAAGCAGTCATATTCATAGTCCAATACTTATTGGCTTATTCAAACAAATTATAGTCATTCCTGAGGACTTTGAAACACTTTACACGCCTGAGCAGCAACAGCTGATCATCAGCCATGAAGTCTGTCATTTTTCTCAGCACCATATGTGGACGAATCAACTAGCGCTTATGCTCTTAGCGTTATTTTGGTTCAATCCGCTAGCTTGGCGTGCTTATGCGGCATTTCGTCAAGATCAAGAGCATTCCTGTGACCAAGTTGTTTTGGCGCAAAAGCATACTCAATCCAGGATCCAATACTGTAAAGCACTAGTATTAGCGGCTGAAACATCACCACCTAACGCTTTTACTTTACTTAGTTTCAAGCAAAACGGAGAACAACATTTTATGTTTAATCGAATTGAACAAATAAAACAGATGTCAAAAGCCTTTTCAGCAAAGAGCACCATCACTAAAGTGGCGAAATTAAGCCTGGTTACCCTAGTATCAAGTTCGTTACTAGCTGGGGTTAGTTATGCGGGTCATCAGTTACATCAAGATGAAAGTAGTAAGGCTGGCATTAAAAAAGTTGTCAATGGTGTATCCCCAACCATGAGAATAGAGCCCAAATACCCTATTGAAGCAGCTAAAGCAGGGACTGAAGGCTCAGTAGTTTTAAAGTTTGATGTCGAAGCTGATGGCTCAGTAAGTCATGTAGAAGTAATTAATGGCAAGCCCGTTAATGTCTTTGATAAATCGGCTGTCACCGCTTTAAAACAATGGCGATATAATGCTACAGAGACCAGTCATACAAATTTATTAGTGCAATTAGACTTTGTAATGGATGGTTCATCTACCAAACCCGAATCCCTGATTGAACGTATTAAAGTAAGTCAGTAAATAACCCTTCGCAATAGTAAAATAGCAAACCTGTACTCCTCCCGGATTTACAGGTTTTGTCATTTCTACTTTTTACCAGTTCACCTAATTAGTACTAGTAAGTAAATCTTCCTATTTGCTCCACGAGCTTTGCTTGCACTTGCGTTAATTCATTGGTTGCCGCGTGTAAAGTACTTGCCTCTTGCTCCAACCTTTCTGCGCCATCATCAACCTGCTGCATACCTTGCTGAACGCTTGAGGTGACTTGAGTTTGCTCTTCAGAGCCACTGGCAATAAGTGTATTCATCTTATTTATTTCATCAATTTTCTCATTGATTTCATTTAAGGAGTCATTGGCATTTCTTGTCGTTTCTATGGTTTCACTAACTAAGTCTTTACTGCGATGGGTTGCATCAAATGAAGCCTGAGCTTGAGTCTGCAAAGAGCCAATAATCGTTTCAATTTCATTGGTTGAATCATGTGTTTTACTTGCTAAGGCTCTTACTTCATCAGCTACAACTGAAAATCCTCGACCAGACTCCCCTGCTCTAGCAGCCTCAATAGCGGCATTTAATGCCAACAAATTAGTCTGTTCTGCTATGCCTTTTATGACGTCTAATACACGCGTTATATTTTGGCTTTCAACACGCAACTCAGTCACGATATCCGAGGTGTTATCAAGCTCCTTGAATAATAAGTCAACTTTTTTGATATTATCTTCCATTTGGCTAATGCCACTTTGAGAAAGCTTATGTACATTATTAGTATTTAATGCTGTTTGCTCAGCATTTTCAGCTATATGAGCTGTAGTCTCTTGTAATTGAGTTAGATTCACCAATGCGTCTTTAGTTTGCATTCGTTGCTCTTGTGAATCTCTATTTGTGCTTTCACTAACATTTTTTACCCGTTCAGCCACACTCGACAATTCAGTATTAGCTAATGCTAAGGCTGAAACAATTGACTGAACGGTATTAATAAAGTTATTGAAATTTCCCGCAAGCTCTCCAAGCTCATCTGCTGATTTAACAGGAATTCGTTGAGTTAAATCTCCGCCACCTTGAGCTATATCTCCCAATACAGACGATAGACTTGCTAGTGGGTGAATGACTATTTTTCTGAGAAAATAAATAACCACCACACTTAACAAAATGATAGTAACAATCAAAGCAATGAACTTATCAAACAAAGCATTATTCAAACGGTTGTTAACAAGCTCATGAGAATAACCAATGTGAACTGAGCCTATAGTTGAGTTATCAGTCCATAATAAGGGCAATACTAAACGCTCATCTGGCTTTTCAGATGAGCTAACACCTGTTGCCAATACCTTGTCACGCTGATCTAGTACTTTCAGGCTTGTGATAGCGTTGTCTTTCAATATCGCAGTAAGAATTCCTTTAATTAACGGCTTGTCATAAGCAAAAACCGGCTCTTGAAAAATAACAGATAGCTGACTATTAATGACGCTACGTTTATTTTCCCAATCAGCTTGTTCATCTGATTTTTGTACAAAGTAACTGATACTGGAAACAAGGAATAATACCAAGATAGTAGAGCCGACCAAAGCAAGTAACATTTTGTGGGTGATAGATTGCGTCATAATTATTTACCTTGTACTTCTAAAGGATCAAACCAAAGCTCTTTTCGATTGAGAGGGGTATTTTCTGAAAGTGTTGGGTTATCTATTTCAAAAACAATTCTGTTTTTAACGTTGGCTTTATTGATAGCATTTTTTACTTCATTGTCTTGGAAAAATAATTCAACAAAATCACCACTTGAAATAAGTTCATTAAGTAGAATGGTCAGTTGTTTTGCCAATTGAGGGTTATCTTTGGCAACAAAAAAATAGTTTGGCGCGGTATATCTAAGCATTACGTTCTTTTCAACAGCGAGGTTTAGCTCTTTATGATCAATAATTTCTTGCCAAGGCTCATGCAGTCCGCGTGGAAAATAATCAAAACGTTCACCTTCTAGCATTGGGAATAAATTCTGATATTTGAGCGTTTTAACAACTGGTAGGCCATTATGTTCAAGTATTTTAGTATCTGACCAAGTTTTACCACTACCTGCTTTGAACTCTTGCAATTCTGATAAGCTATTGATGTCAGCAAACATATTGACATTTTCTTGTTTAACAAGCGGAATGCGCATACCTAGTAAGCCTCTAAAAATAGGTATGTAAATGGCATTAAACTCTTGCTCTAACTCCCTTGAGGTCATAGTCCAAAACACATCAATTTTTCCAGAAATAATATCTTGTTTCATTCGATTAAATGATAGGTCCCCTCCTTTAATGTTTGAATAAGGAAAGCTTGGGGTAATGCCTGCTCGCTTCATTACTTCTTTTAACAAGGTAGGTGGTAATGAAGATTCATCTACAGTTCCTGGCATTGCAATTGTTTGAGAGTAAGCATGACTTGATATCAACAAACAACAAAATAACGTGAATAAAAATAACCGCATATATTCCTCTATATTTTTAATTAATAACTATTAAATGGGTGAAAAATCTACCCACATCATTTCAACTTAAAAAAGCTGTAATGATATGTTGTGGTGTTCACCAATTAAACAACCCTACATGAAAGCGCTTACACTTTAAAGGGTGCCATTGGATAAATGTACAAGGTAAAGATAAACAAGGAATTTATAGTGAGCCATGAATAATCGGTATATTGTATAATGTATATATTTTGTTAATATAGAAGTTAATGGTTACAGCAATATGCAAATATTCCTATCCACGTAGTTGTCTCCAAATATTTTATTTGTCGATATGAATTAATTTTAAGAATAAAGGTGCTTTTGTGAATTGTGTAAAAATAATCAGTTTAATAGTCCTATTAACTTGTACTCAATTGTCAGCTACACCTGAGCTACCAAATAACAGAGAGCAGAAGAAACTAGCTTATAGCGATATTAAGAATAAATCTGCTGTGGTACTGCTCAAAGACAATGTTATCGACAGAACAGGTTCCCCAAAGCAGCATAAAGAATACGACAAATACCAAAACCAACGCTTTAACCCATTGTTTGATTTAGGTGCTTGGCATGGCTTTTTATTACCTGAGAAAAAAAATAGCTATGCTGCCTTTACAGGTCCTATGGTGATTGCCGAAGAATACCGCTTATTTATTGCTGAAAAATTCGAAAATTTAGCCATAACTGATTTAAGCAATAACCAAACGTTAGATTTTTCAAAAGCTAAAATAATCCGTACTTCGAAACCAGGTGAATTACAGCAAAAGTTTGTGTTTAATCAATTTACCCTAGATTTAACCTTAAACTTTATCAGTAACCGAACAGCTATTATTGAAACAAAAATCACCAATAATAGTAATAACAAACTTGATTTAGCACTGGCTTGGCAAGGTGAATTACTGTCAAAGTGGGATGATAAAAAAACGGTTAAAGAAGCCCTGCCCCAATGGAAAAGAAGTTTAACGGCTAATGCTAATAAGATAGTTTTTCACTTTAGTGAAGTGCGTAATACTTGGAATATTATGACTAGCAAAAGTGCGCAATATCAAATAAACCGCTCGCTGGTAACTAAGACAATGCTTAACCAAAAACAGCATAACTACCAAAGCACAGCAACAATCCACATTGCTAAAAATAGCAGCGATCGTATTTATAGCACGCAAAGTTACTTCCATAATCAAAGCGAAGCTGATGAAGGACAGGCCTTCATCAAAGCAGCTTTAAAAAATCCTCAAGTAGAAATATTGGCGAGTAAACGCCGCTGGCAACAGTATCTAGACAAAGGCATGGCAGTAGGAAAACGTAGCCCAACACAAGATAAAGTCGCTATCAAAGCAGTAGAAACTCTTAATGGCAATTGGCGCAGCCCTGCTGGAAACTTAACTCATGATGGTATTACTCCATCTGTAACCGCACGCTGGTTTAATGGTGTTTGGGCTTGGGATAGCTGGAAACATGCTTATGCCATGGCGCATTTTAATAGTGATATTGCCAAAGAGAATATTCGCGCCATGTTTGCTTATCAAATTGAAGCGGACGACGCCCTTAGGCCGCAAGATGAGGGCATGGTTATTGACGCAATATTTTATAATAAAGATAAAGCACGTGGCGGTGACGGTGGGAATTGGAACGAACGTAATACTAAGCCTCCGTTAGCAAGCTGGGCAGTATGGGAAATTTATAAAGCCACCAATGATGTTAGTTTTATCGAAGAGATGTTACCTAAATTGCAGCGTTATCATCAATGGTGGTATCGCAACAGAGATCATAATCAAAATGGTTTGGTTGAGTATGGTGCTACTAAGCACAGATATCATAATAATGCTCAAGGAAACATTAGCTTTAAAGTACGCTATTTACATAAACCAACCCAAGCTGATATCAACTTAAGTGCTTGCCAAAGCGAAGAGAAAAGTTGGTATAGTTGCTCTGGTATCACTTTATACCAAAACATCATAGCAAGTAGCGATTATGATGATATAGATATTGGCGCACAACATGGCGCAGGTTGGGAGTCAGGCATGGATAATGCCGCTCGATTTGGTTTTATCAATGCAGAACAGTTAACAGATTATGCCAAAGATAAATATCAAGGTGATGCGCTAAAAGCCCGTAAAGATTGGCAAGTGATGTTTTATCAAAATAACAGCGCCTCTGGTGAGTTGCTTGGCTTCTCAATTAATCAAGAATCCGTTGAACTAAATACTTACCTTGCCCATGAAAAAACTTTACTGGCGAATATGGCTGAGCTGTTAAAGCAAAATAAACTTGCTGAAGATTACCGGCAACAGGCTAAACGGTTAGCCAAACGCATTAACCAATGTTTTTTTGATGATGAAAGTGGCTTCTTCTATGACAGAAGTCTGCCTGCCACTAATATGAAGAGTGATAAAACCGATAAAAAGGGCTGCACAGGATCATTGCTAACAACCCGTGGCCGAGGGCCTGAAGGCTGGAGTCCATTATGGGCCAAAATAGCTGATGCGGATAAGGCTGAACGTGTCAAAAATCTCATGCTAAAAAGTAACGAATTTAATAGCACTATTCCGCTGGGAACTGCAGCTTTAAGTAATCCAGCCTATGATGCTGACATATATTGGCGCGGTCGTGTTAGGTTAGATCAAGTCTACTTTGGTTTAATCGCACTTGATAATTATGGTTATCATCAAGAAGCCAAAGCTTTAGCTGAAAAGTTATTTAATAATGCTGAAGGTTTGAGTGAAACTGGCGCGATAAGAGAGAACTACAATCCTGAAACAGGTGCTGTACAAGGCGCAACAAACTTTAGTTGGAGCGCTGCACATTTACTGATGTTATATCGTGAGTTTTTAGCTGAGCCATAAGAGTTAATAGAAAAGCTGCTAATAAGTTATTAGCAGCTTTTTATTAAACATGCCTATGCACATGGCTCTGGGGTGTCATCCCCGTGGTATCTTAATCGGGGATCCAGTATCTAAAAATAAATGGATCTTCGATCAGTGACTTCGAAGATGACGTTTACAATAATGGCCTGAGTTAACTACATAGTCATGTTTTTAAATGAAGATCAGATAACTATAAATCTATACAGTAAGTGTAACTTTGCCTACCGCTTTGCCAGAAGAAAGGTGATCATGAGCTTTTGCTACCTCCCAAATTGAGAAATTACTTTCATCAATGATAGGCGTGATTTTTCCTGCATCTACCAATGCAGCAATTTCAGTCAAAATACGGCCATGTGATGCCTGATTAATACCATGACATAACGGGATCAACATCAAAATACTATGAAATGACAAGCTTTTAAGAGCTATTTGTATTGGATCGCTAATAGGCAGAATAGTTGCTACATGGCCGTTAAACTTGGCTGCTTCAAACGATTTTTCAATGTTATCACCAGCAACAGTATCAAAAACTTTATCAAAACCAACACCACCAGTGTAAGCCTGCAGGTAATCTGCAACTGATTCAGTTTTATAATCAACTAAATTATCTGCGCCTAAGGTTTTTGCAAGAGCCAAATTAGCTGATGAATAAGTTGCCGTGACCTTGGCGCCTAATACTTTAGCTAACTGAATCGCAATATGCCCCACACCACCCATTGCACCATGGATAAGGACATTGTCTCCTGCTTGCACATTCATTTTTTCAACAAGTGCTTCATAAGAAGTAATTGCTACTAATGGCAGAGCCGCTGCTTGTTTCATGGTTAACGTTTTAGGCTTTTGCGCCATTAAGCTTGCATCAACCAACATAAACTCCGCTAATGCACCATCAACACCGTTAATGCCACCCGCCATGCCGTAAACTTCGTCTCCAACATTGAAATCAGTGACGCCTTCTCCAATTTCACTGACAATACCTGCTACATCACCGTGAAGTACTTCAGGTAAATTCGCTGACCAAGGTAATTCAATTGAACGCAGCATGGTATCAATTGGGTTGACACTCGTTGCTTTCACTTCAACAACCATATGACCTGCTTTAACTACTGGTTTTGCTTTTTCTGCCAGTTGGAAAACGTCAGTAGAACCTATTTCTTTAATGATCATTGCTTTCATAATTTTACTCTCTGTATTTGGCTATTAATTTATCCATTAACGAACTAGATTTACTGGTTCGTTTTAAGTGTGGCTATTCTATCCTTTGCTAACTTGGCAAACCATAACCCAATAAACAAATCATTTTTGCCTTTTAAGCAATGACAAGGTAAGGTGCTAAACAATAGATATCGCAACAAGAGAAACGCTGATGAGCTCATTAAACCGATTACTCTATTTTAACTGCGTGGTCGAAACCGGTAGCATTTCACAAGCAAGTCGAATTTTTGATGTACAGCCCTCTTCTATCTCTAGACAACTAGCTGTACTAGAGCAAGAGTTAGGTGTGCGCTTGTTAAATAAAACCACCCGAAATATGGGCTTAACTGAAGCGGGTCAAAAATATTATGAGTATTCTCAGCGTATTGTCTCTGAGTTTGATGAGGCTAAAAAAGCGGTCAATGACTTACAAGAAAAACCCAAAGGAAAGCTAAAAATAAGTATGACGGTAGGTTTTGGTGAAAGTATTATCCTGCCATTAATTCCGAAGTTTATGACCTTGTATCCGGATATTGAACTTAAACTAGAATTAACTGAGCGCGTTGTTGATTTAGTTGAAGAGAATATCGATGTTGCAATTCGAAGCGGACGCTTAGTTGATTCAACTATGATTGCTAAGCGCTTAGCTTTCAATAATTTTTTCCTTTGTGCCAGCCCACAATATTTAGCAAGCAAAGGCACGCCAAAGTCCCCCGAAGATCTACTAGCACATCAATGTATCCGCTACAGTTATTCTCGTTGGCAAGATTGGTACTTGATGGCTGATAAAAAAATAAAATTAACGATTAATAATACTATTTCAGTTAATTCAGTAAATGGTCAAAAGCAGCTGGTATTAAATGGCGGTGGCCTGACATTAATGCCACTGTGGGCTGCTAAAAAAGAGCTAGCAGATGGTTCCCTGATTCATGTTATGTCTGATTATACTTTTAGCCCATATGAAGAAATAAGTTCCACCTATGCTATTTATTTAAAACGAGAAATGATTTCAGCTAAAACCCGTGTCTTTTTGGATTTTTTAGTGGAAAATATAGTCGAGAATACCGTCGAATAAGATAACTAATATCGCTCATCATATGGAGTTTACCTTTGGTAATGTTTGAAGCCTTTTTAATGCTATTTTTTGGCCTTATAGTGCTATTGATCACAGTATCGATCATTTATAACACGGTGAAATTGGGTATCTCACCGATGCCAAGCTCTAAGAAAGCCTATATTGCAATGATGCAACTAGCCGATGATACTGGCTCTGGCACCATAATTGATTTAGGTAGTGGTTGGGGCAACTTTGTTATTGGTATTGCTAAAAAGTTTCCTCATAGAAAAATCGTAGGGTACGAATTGTCTTATCTACCATGGCTGACATCAAGCTTACTTAAAAAGGCTTATGGATTAAAAAATCTCACGCTATATCGGCAGAATTTCTATCAGGCAGATCTATCAGAAGCATCTGTTTTAGTGTGTTATTTATTTCCAGAAGCAATGATAAAGATCAGTAATAAATTACAGTTAGAGCAATCAAACATTCAGTTTTTGATAAGCAATAATTTTGCTCTACCAAAATCAGAGCCACTTAAAAAAATTCAGCTCAATGACTTTTATAATTCTCCTGTTTACCTATACAAAATGAGTGAACTTTACTCTCTTAACCTCGAAAAGTAGGTTTGTTTAGAAGATATCTTTAGCACGGGTTATACCCGTCACCATTCAAGATGCAGGTTTCAGAGTGCTTGAGCAAGTTCAATTCAAGGCGCTGTGATGAAATAATGGTTGTTCAGGAGAATAAGCTCCTGCATTCTCTAATAAGCTACATCCATGCAGCGCCATTATAAGCACAGCAACGACGAAGTGATGCTGCTCAAACACTTCTTTGATGGGTTTTAAATGACTTTATACCGCGTTAAATAATTAAACCATAGAATGACTATGCTTAAATTATTCTCCTCGCCTAAAGCCATTTAAATTCCCACTGAAATCCTGCACTTTGATTGGTAACGGGTATATACTGTGCTACTTTGATTTTACAGTGCCGTGTTACTTAACCCCCTCACCGTTTTTCATCATCATAAATATTATAATGCATTCAACAAGGTATACGTCATGAATTCACCAATTCAACTTAGTAAAGAAGACCTTAGAAAAAACAAACCAACACGAGATGACTACTTAAGTCAGCCTAAGCTTCCTTTGGTACTTGTATTAGATAATGTCACTAATAGTTTTAATATTGGATCTTTTATCCGTTTAGCTGATGCCTTTGCTATTGAAAAAATTATTGTTTGCGGCGCATTAACGATTTCAGATAAGAAGTTAAGAAAAGCTTCGAGAAATGAAGCTAAGTGGGTTTGTATTGAATATAGCGATAGCACCACAGCAAGTTTACAAACGTTAAAAGACCAAAATTATACTATTTTTAGTGTCGAGCTATGCAATCAGTCTGTTGATTATAAGCAGCTTGCCTACACATCTTCTTGCGTCTTAGTATTAGGCAATGAAAGAAAGGGGGTCAGTGAAGAAGCACTAAAGTTGAGTCATCACCAAATACATATTCCCATGTTTGGTATGGGCAACTCTTTGAATGTTTCAACCGCCGGCGCTATTGTTATGGCAGAATGTGCTAGCCAACTTCGCGCAGCATTAAAAGTATAAAGATAAATAAAAGCGCTTGATAAATCACTTTATCAAGCGCTATATATACAGTTACTACAATTGATAAATAGCAAAACTTAATGGGGCTATTTGAGCTTCTTTTTTACTCTCTGCCGAGATATAAACGGCCTTAGAACCTTTGAAGCTATTAAGTAAATCAAGTTCTTCCCAATGATCGGCAGTATTAAATACGACCAGTAACTCTTGTGTTTGTTCTTGATCATTTACCTTCATAGTATGTGAACGTTTTATCGCAAAAATGCCCGGTTTATCTTGTGCGTATACGGTACTTTGCTGACCAAAACGTAACGCAGGATATTGCTGATATAACGCTGAGTACTTGGCAAAGTTTCTATAGAATAAGTGGTTAACATCAAAGTTATTATCAGCCGTTGTCTTATCTGTTGCTAATAAATCATCATCGTTATAACTTGCTACCAGTGAAGGCATCATATCTTGACGTGAGGCTTGATCACCACCATCACCGACAAAACCTTGCTCGTCACCATAATAAATGACTGGCACACCCCGACTAAAAAACATCATCGCATGAGCTAACAAGTTACGCTGAATTTGTGCTTGTTCACTGTAGTTATGAGGACTTTGTTTAAGTGCGTACGCAAAGCGCCCCATGTCATGATTGCCGGTAAAGTTAACTAATTGATTAGCATTGGTATTGCTAATAGCTCTATGCTCAGTTTGATAGAAATGATCTTTAGCAAATAATTGCGCCAATACTTCTGTGCCCTGCTGTTCAACCAAGGCTTTGGTCATTCCGCCTTGAAAAGCAAAATCTAATACTGAAGGTATTTTAGCTTCAGTAGTAAAGCGGCTCAATAACTCAGGTTCAAAGCTATACACTTCACCAAACATGAAGAAATTATCTATACCCTGTGTTTTAGCATGGCTCATTAAAGCAGGTGAAAATTGTTGCCAAAACTCTATATTGACGTGTTTTACCGTATCAATACGAAAGCCATCAGGTTTAAACTCATCAATGATATCGGTATATATCTCTATCATGCCATTAACAACACTGGCCTTTTGAGTATATAAGTCATCAAGTCCGGCAAAATCACCACGCACTGAACTTTCGCCTCGCCAAAATGAATCGCCTTGATTATGATAAACATCTTTGTCATTTAACCACTGAGGAAATTTTAACGCTTCATCGCCCTTAGGAATTAATGGACTATAAGACTTGCCATTAGCAAGTTGTGCCATAGAAATAAATGGGCAATCATTGCCTTTACTTACGTCAACTATCCAACCTAAACCGTCTTCACCATGACATTCTTTGTACTTGATCACGTCAGCAGTATGGTTGGTAATAATATCAAAAAAGACTTTTATATTACGTTTGTGTGCTTGGTCGATAAAGTTTTTTAACTCCGCATTACTGCCCAAATGCGGGTCAATTTCAGTGAAGTCTAAAATCCAATAACCATGATAACCAGAAGTTCCCGCTTGCATCGCGCGATTACGTAATACTGGCGTTAGCCAAATGGCACTCACCCCCATATTATCAAGGTAAGGCAATTTTTCAGTAAGGCCCGCTAAGTCACCGCCGTGATACATACCCTTATGGCTTTTATCAAAACCGCCACGAGACACAGCACGCTTTTTATCATTCGCTGCAGCGCCCAAATCGTTACTACTATCAGCATTGTAAAAACGGTCAGGTAAAACGAAATAAAACACTTCTTCTTGAAAATCACGTTGTTGATATGGCGCTAACTTTTCTGCCTTAGCTGTTAGCTTAACTTCACTGGCCTCGCTTAACTGCGATGTTACACAAGCCAAACTTATTGCAGCTAGTGCCGAACATTTACTGAAAAAATTCATAAAAGTACTCTTAATGCATTTATCGTATTTTCGTCACTGATATTACAACAGTGACTCAATTTAACTTAGCTAGCTTACCGCTCTAGTTCACTGCTCTAACTTACAGTAAAAACAACCAAAAGCGGGTAATTGTAAGTTACCATCAGTAATAGTTGCACTTGTTAGTTTATGATCAGATAACACAGTGAGGTTATCACTTGCTTGAGTTAATGAAGCTAAAGCCACTGTTTGGCTCTGGTCACTAAAGTTAAAACAAACTAATAACTGCTCACCTTGGTATTGTCGAACAAAAGCTAAGATAGGCTCGGGAGTATCAATAAAATTGATGTCACCGTAGCGCAAAGCTGGTTGCTCTTTACGCCAGCGATTAAAGTGTCGATAGCTATTTAATACCGAGTTACTCTCTTTATCTTGCACATCAACTGATTGTGAAAAGTGCTCATTTGAAACAGGTAACCAAGGCTTGCCTTCACTAAAGCCAGCATTTACTAAGTCATGTTGCCACGGGTGTGGCGTTCTACAGCCGTCTCGCCCCTTAAACTGTGGCCAAAAGGTTATGCCATAAGGGTCTTGAATATCTTCAAAGGCAATATCCGCTTCTGTTAAACCTAACTCTTCACCTTGATAACTACAAATACTGCCGCGTAATGACGAAATCATTGCAAAAAGCATTTTAGCAAAATCTTTACTGTTAAAGCCGCCCCAACGAGTAACAACACGCTCTACATCATGATTTGAAATAGACCAACATGGCCAACCATCTGATACACGTGACTCAAGCGTTTCTACCACTTGTTTGATATAACTAGCACTGAAGTTATCTGTTAATAAATCAAAGCTGTAGCCCATGTGCAAACGGTGTTCACCTTGAGTGTATTCTGCCATGGTTTTTAATGAATCTTCTGAAGATATTTCACCTAATGCCACAGTACCTGGATACTGATCAAGCAGGCTGCGAATGTCTTCCATAAAACCTAAGTTTTCATCTTGAGTATTATTAAAGTAATGATACTGATACGCGTATGGATTTTTCTCATCAAAACCTATGCTTGTTCTTAACTCTTTAGGCTTAGCTGGATTATCACGTAACTGAGCATCATGATAACAAAAGTTAATCGCGTCAAGACGGAAACCATCAACACCACGTTTAAGCCAAAAATCAATATTATCTAATACCGCTTGGCGAACTTCCGGATTATGGAAGTTTAAATCCGGTTGACTCGTTAGGAAATTATGCAGGTAATATTGTTGACGTCGTGGATCCCAAGTCCAACCTGAGCCACCAAATATAGATAACCAGTTATTAGGTGCTGTGCCATCTTCTTTAGCATCACTCCATACATACCAATCAGCTTTATCGTTAGTTTGATCTTCACGTGAATCAATAAACCATTGATGCTGATCTGAAGTATGACTAAGCACTTGATCAATCATAATTTTGATACCAAGAGCATGCGCTTTAATAACAAGCTCATCAAAGTCAGCCAGTGTGCCAAAAATAGGATCAATATCACGATAATCGCTGATATCATAACCAAAGTCTTTCATTGGGGATTTGAAGAAAGGCGAGATCCAAATAGCATCAATACCTAAACTGGCAATATAATCTAACTTGCTAATTATTCCTGGTAAATCACCTATACCATCCTGATTAGCATCATAGAAGCTACGTGGATAAATTTGATAAATTACCGCGCCACGCCACCACATTTGTTCATTCATTTGAAAACCCCAACACTGATGCTTGTTTAGCTGGTGATATTTATTATCAACAGTCGTTGTTCAAGCATTTAATAATTCTTCAAATAAGAATACGCAATAAAAAAGTAAGCCGAAAGCCTTTGCATACGTATGTATTGCTATTGTGATAAATTGCATACGTATGTAATAACAATTCATGACTTTGTTAATCTTGCATACGTATTCAAGATGTTGAGTACTGTCTACTAGGGTTATTATCGATGACACTTCCGTATTCATATCAACCATAAAGGTATTGTTTTGGCTTTATTCAAACACTGCACCACTTACTTATTAAAAATATTATTCATAGGTTTATTCTCAAGTTTAGCGCTATCAACACAGTCATTAGCAAGTACTAACGACTACCTTAGCCATTCATTAGAAGGTAATGCGGTTGTTATCAACACAAACACAGCCAAAGTAACATTACGTGCTTACGGTGAAGGTGCAATTGAAACTCATTACCAGAGTATTGAGGAAAAACTCCCTGCGAGTCACCTGCCCTCTTACGCTATTAAAGAACAGGCAATGAGTACTGAACTGGTGATTAAAGAAAATGAAAGCCAGTTAACGTTAACCTTGAATAAACTCAGCGCTGTCATCAACAAATCTCCTTTTGCTATTAGTTACTACCAAAAAGATAACCATCAAAAAAACAAATTACTTATCGCCGAGCAGCAAGGTTTTTTTAGCGGAACAGTAGATGAAATCACTGAGATAGCAGCCATTGATGGCAGTAGTACAGTTAGTAAAATAGTAAAAAAATTACCGGTACAAGGTTTTCGTTTTCATTTAAACGACACCGAAAAACTGCTCGGTGGTGGTGAACGTGTATTAGGGATGGATAGACGAGGTTATAGTTTTCCGTTATATAATCGTGCGCATTACGGCTATACCACACAATCAGAGCAAATGAATTTCTCTATACCTGCGGTAATGTCGAGTGAAAAATACATAGTGTTATTTGATAACTCTGCCAAGGGTTATATGGATTTAGCTAAAAAAGAAAAAAATACGCTCGAGTTTTCTGCCGTTGCCGGCCGTATGTCTTATATCGTTTTTTCCGCTGACACCTACCCTAAATTGCTCAATAATTATGTTGATGTTACCGGAAAACAACCGTTACCACCTCGCTGGTCTTTAGGTAATTATGCTTCCCGTTTTGGCTATCGTAATGAAAAAGAAGTACGAGACACGGTAAACAAGTTTATTGATTTAGACTTCCCTCTTGATGCTTTGATCTTAGACTTATATTGGTTTGGTAAAGATATTAAAGGCCATATGGGTAACCTAGCTTGGGATAAAGATGCCTTTCCTACCCCTGAAAAGATGATAAGTGATATTAAAGATAAAGGCGTCAATACTATTTTAATCACAGAGCCCTTTGTACTTAGCACATCAGCTAAATGGCAAGATGCAGTTGAGAGTCATGCATTAGCTAAAGATGAACAGGGTAAAGCAAAACAATTTGATTTTTACTTTGGTAATACCGGTTTAGTTGATGTCTTTAATGACAAAGGCCAGCAATGGTTTAATGATATTTACCTGAAGCTTTATCAACAAGGCGTCACTGGTTGGTGGGGTGATTTAGGTGAGCCTGAAGTTCATCCTAGCGATACCCTGCATACATTGAGTGATGGTAGTGTCGTTAATGCTGATGCTATTCATAATGTTTATGGTCATCAATGGGCCAAAATGGTTTTTGATAATCAACTCAACATGAGTCCTGATCAGCGGCCATTTATCTTAATGCGTTCAGGTTTTGCTGGCTCACAGCGTTATGGCATGATCCCTTGGACTGGCGATGTTAGTCGCTCTTGGGGGGGCTTAAAACCGCAAGTCGAATTAAGCTTACAAATGAGTCTATTAGGTATGGCTTATACTCACTCTGATTTAGGTGGCTTTGCCGGTGGCGAAGAATTCGACCAAGAAATGTATATACGCTGGTTACAATACGGTGTTTTTCAGCCAATTTACCGTCCTCATGCTCAAGATAACATAGCACCAGAGCCAGTATTTCATGACAAACAAACGCAGGATATTTTAAGAGAGTTTATAAAGTTAAGATATAAACTTCTGCCGTACAATTACAGCTTAGCTTATCAAAACAGTACTACAGGTATGCCACTAATGCGCCCTGTGTTCTTTGAAGACGATACAAACTTATCACTTATTGATAACTCTAGCAGTTACCTTTGGGGCGATGCATTTTTAGTAACACCTGTGGTATCAGCCAATGTTAGCTCTGTAGAGGTTAATTTACCTTCAGGCATTTGGTTTGATTACTTCACCAGTGGCAATAAGCCAGCTAAAAAATACCAAGGTAATCAAACGATACAGTTAGCAACACGTTTAGAAACGCTACCAGTACTTGTACGCGCAGGTTCATTTATACCTATGATTGATGATATTCAATCAACACAAGATTATGACGCAAGCAAATTAACCTTACATTATTATGCTGATAAATCAGTATCCGCCGCTAATTATGAAATGTATGAAGATGATGGAAAAACCTATCAAGCTATCGAAAAAGGTTCATTTGAATTATTGCAGTTTTCAGCTAAACAACAGGTTCAACAGTTAAGCATAAAGCTAACCCGTAAAAACCAAGTTAATAATCTAAGCTCAAATAAGTACCAAACTCAGGTTGAAACAGGACTGGGTTATAGCGGCATGTCTCAAAATCGCAGCATGACGTTAGTTATTCATAATATCGAGCAAACGCCAAATAAAATTAGTCTAAACAATACAGTGATTAACAATGCTCTTTGGCAAGAAAAAAACAATACCTTAACTGTAACTTTTGATTGGCAACATCAACCTATAACCTTAACGATACAATAAGTCATGAATACACATTTACCTAGCGCCGAAAATAACACCATCAACCTCATTGCGGATATTGGTGGTACCAATATTCGCTTAGCGCAGGCAACAGTCAAAGCTATTACTGATAGCGATACTATTGATACACCTGAAGTTGATATTAATGATATTGAAACGTATCAATGTAAAAA